>Ga0315913_1000434_pt1 | contig 36764 bp, 16 predicted proteins | sample MpolsnodulesMG_FD_207736 | JGI IMG/M metagenome (GOLD analysis project Ga0315913, IMG submission 207736) | Medicago polymorpha root nodule microbial communities from Los Angeles, California, United States - small nodules | ecosystem: Host-associated > Plants > Roots > Nodule | place: USA...
AGAATCTTGCCTCATTGCACACTTGACCAGTTGATGCATATTGAGAAGTCCAGTGAAGGGATGGATTTGAGCCCTATAACAGATAAATTGTGGAAAAAGTTCTTTGAAAAGCAGTTTGGTATAAATCGCACTAATGAAGTAGTTAAGAAGATGAAAGAAAAAAGAGTTTCATTCACTTGGTTGCAGCTGTATGAGGCTAAGGTCAAAAAAATGGCTCAGACTGAGAATGAAGCAGTTGATCGACTCGCGCAACGCTACAAGGAAGAAGTTGCACGAAAACAAAGCAGACAAATAAAAACATGCACCAAAGTTCCACCTAGTAAAAGAAGATTTTGCGGAGATAATGGACCTGGATACAACTTGTCAGTGAAGAGCAGCAACATAATCAAGAAGTCAAAGAAGGATTTTCTTAATCATATCCAGAAGAGGAGTGGAATTGGTTCAACTTCCAAATATCTCACTTTTTAAGAAGGAAATTTTAGGGTCAGGCAATGAAGATAACAATGCTATGTATCATTATTTGCTTTTAGATAACAATGCTATGTATCATTATTTGCTTTTAGATAACAATGCTATAGTTTCATTGTAACTCTTACTTTGATAAGTGTATTCTATTGAAACTCTTTGTCTCCTTATTATTGTTTCAATGAATCCTGTATCATATTCCCAAAGTAATCCACAAATCAGCAAGAACAATAAACAGCTCGAATGTTATTTGAAAATTCATAATTAGTAATCACTCAAGAACTATAGTTTGGCATTGATTTCACAAAAAGCACTGAATGGACAAGTTTCATCACTTACAGATATCTTCATGGTTGAATTTCTTATGGCATGTTGTGATACACAACATATGTCATTCACTTTGAAAATCAATGAATAGGTCAATCAGGTTTAAATCACATGGAAATATATTTATTGGCTTTTTAATTGGCATATTCAAATCTTACTATTATGCAGAAATGTGAATACTTTTACTTTTAGGGTCTGTGTAGAATTGTGAATAATTGTGTTACTGTATAAATATATGAGCACTTTGTTTCTGATCATTGTTAATTATGTTAATTTCTCTAAGGACCGGATTGATAAAATCATGAATTAAACTGCTTTAAATTTAGTGTGTCCGGCCTTTAAATTTTATATATGTTGGCATTCATGATAACATACTGTTATAAATTGAATATGTATCAGCACGGTTATAATGTCCTTTGCATTAACAGTCAAGCAGCACACAATAAGTTTTTTATGCATCAATCTGCAAATTTCATTGTGGCTGTAGATTTTTGAGTTAAAATCTCTTTATGAATACAAAGCATAATAAATATCCAACTTTTCTTTCTTAAAAAAGTCAAAACAAAGGGAAATGATATTGTTCTAATATTATTTGAAAGTTAGGTTATGTGAGTTTGATGTATATATATACTACCATGTGTTTACTTAGCGGTTTGATAGCGCTACTGGTTTAACTAGATGTTTAGTATATATTGAATAATTTTGTTTAGGGAAATATATTGAATAATTATGATTTAGTATATAACTAATTACACAATCAAGCATTGAATAGTTATGATTTATGATCAACAAATGAAAACTAGATGTTTTCTCTTTCAATACTTACATAAAAAGAGTATGCGAAATAAACTTCTACAAGAGGAAAATTTATATACACATGCATAGTGAGATTAATTTTTCTCAAACTCAAAATGTTACTGGTACTAGAGAATTTAAAATGGAAACATTAAGTGAAAATAAACATGAGTCCAAAGTTTATTTGTCTGAATGTTGTTGATCGATAACATGTTAATAATTCATACACCGACAAAAGTAGAAACCAAAATCCGAGTTCCTTGACCTGTTAGAATATATTGTTACCCTACTTCTAGAAAAGGGTATTTTTGGATTTAAGAGGAAATGTGTCTTGTGTCGTACTATGTGACAAATTTGAATGGACCACGAATGAAACTATGTACTTTTACCTTATTATAGGGACTTTAGTAAAATATCTTTGGCTTTCAAAGAGAAAAGAAAGAAAGGACATGCTTTGTTCGGTTAATTTTTTCTTTTGTTAAATTAAAAGCTTTGTTCGGTGATTTATGTTCTTTTCTTAGGATAGCAATACTTTATTTTGAACATCTTTTTTAACACTTATTTTTTATTGATTTAAATTAATATGTATCACATACTTTAAAAATGTATCTCATTTAAAGTGGTAAAATATACATTGATTTTATCAAATAAAATAATAAATATTAGATATAGTGTTGAAAAGAGAGTGTCTATAGAATTCTTATCAAGAATTGAGACTTTTCTAACCAGCAAAATCTCAGCAATTGTTTTTCCTCTCAACTTTCGACCACAACACGACAACACAACATGTTGATGGGACACCACCTCCTTGATCCTTAATTTTCATTGATTTGCATTTAATGTGTAGATACCAGACATTGAAATTCATTTGCAAGGTAATGATGGACCATCTTCACATTCAATGGTCACAATATTATAGTAATTGCTCTTCTCCCGTCTATTTTGGCTCATTTCCGTTGAATAGCCGTACGTGAGTTAAATTTGCAAGGTAATGATGGACCATCTTCACATTCAATGGTCACAATATTATAGTAATTGCTCTTCTCCCGTCTATTTTTGGCTCATTTCCGTTGAATAGCCATACGTGAGTTAAATCACACAGGCGCATTCTCAACGTGAGTTAACTTACGTAGGTGTATTTTTAGCGTGAATTAACTCACGTTGAACGGAGATGAGCAAAACCAGACGGGAGAAGAGTAATTCACTGATATTATATCTTTTTGGGCCACATGATAACTAAACTTCCTACTAATTAGCTTTTTTTTCTTCTCAAAGAAGTTAGCCTTTTTATTCTTCAAAAGTGTAGAGATCAGTCTCTTATTTTATTTTGCAAAACCACCGTAATCTCACACACATAAGTGGAGGTATCGGGATTCGAACCCCGATTTTATCAGTTGAGCTGGGACTTCCGGATGAGATTAGTCTCTTAACCCATGTCAAAATACTAGTATTAAATACTTATATATTATCATCCATTTGTCCTATTAACATTGAGATACAACCATATAACAGCAAAATATATGAATAACATTTTATTTTTTTTAGAGGAATCAAAATATACGAATAACTATCTAATCTGGTACCCGAGAAAGAAAAAAAAATGATCTGCTATTAGGTAACATACCATTTACCCTTAAAATAAAGTAATGTTCCATTTAATGTCATTCAAAACAGTTTAATACGATAGATTAGGCAATTACTTGCTTCACAAGTAATTGACTAGTTAGGTAACTAACTAACTAACTAATTGTTTTGACAGTTGAGATAGTTATGATAGTTAGTTGTAGATGTTTAACTGACTATACTTGGATTTGTATATATTGCTATGCATAGTATAAATAAGTGTAAGATTTCAAAGTACAATCCAGATTTCATAGTATAAATAACTGCATCTTCTCTATATTGAATATCTAGTTCATAAAAGATTTCTCTACTATTATTTCATATATGGAGGTTAAGTTTTATCACTTTGCAGATCTAACATAAGCAACCTTTATTTTCAATAAGTGAATGTTTATACTTTGTAATTCATCGATAGCAAGAAGTACCATCTAGTTCATGTCATAATCTTGTGGAATTGATGAATAACTATATCACAACCAACTAATCAAGTTCATTCCAGTATTTGTATTATGAGCTAACATTTTTTCTTCCAGATTGTCCAGTTCAAATCTTGTAATGTGTAAGAGCAGAAGTACCATCTAATCCTTTTTCTGCAAAGTAGGCTAAATAGTCGGCAACTGTGGTTTCTCTGTATTTAGGAGGATTGTCTTCTGATAATAGTTCCTTTATAGGTCCATAGAGCTTTGAGGATGACCAATGACCTGTGGAGAAAAAGCATGCTACAGATATTCTTGGACCAATTTTATTTGCAAGTACTTTGTGTTCAACACTCTTGAATCTGTCATTTGTTATAAGCTACAAGATAAACAAACAAATAATTAGCTTTGAAGCAAAAAAAAAAAAATATAGCTATATGTTTACATCTATTGTATATCCTTCTGATTAATATCTTAACAACCAAATCGGAGATCGAATTGATGAAATCTCTAGGTCATGGTTTATTTGGTTCAACCATAGTTGAACTTTGAACCGGATGAAAATATTGCTAAAAAGGTAAAAATATCAGAAAAGGTAAATAAGGAAAAATGGTTGAAGCAGTTTAACTAGATTGTAATGTAATTAGGATGATAAGATATTACATTTTGCCAAAGGAAGATGCAGACCCTCCAAGTTATGAAGGGTTCTATCTATGTAATTAGAATTTTATCCATATTTCTTAGTACTAATAAATAGATCAAATCAGATGGAAGATAAGATATTACAATTTGGTTGGTTCAAACTCAACCATCAAAGCGTTATTCGGCTTGTAAGGTGAGGATGCCTCCTACTTATAAACACATTTTCTGACAATAACTCATTAAATGTTGGACTCTTAAACACGCTTCCTACGCCCATGATTAAACATCTAGAGACTAACCAGATAGCGTGTATTCTAATGGATCTTGGATAGACTCTGATACTATCTTGGAATTTGGATTGAGCTAATTCAATTCTAATAAAACCTGCTTGCATGGTGAAATATGCCTTCTACTTGTAAACAAATTTTCATATCATATTTTATTCAATATAGGACTATTAGCATAATACATATAATATGCTTGAACCATCATAAATTAGATTATTCATTTTAGTTTGCATGGATTGTCCTAAGTAGCTTTGGTGTCTGTTTTACAGATTAGTTAGTATAGGACACATTCTGATTGCTCAATAAGTGGCATTTTAATTTTTTTCTTTCATAATGGAAACTATACGCATAAGGACACAGAAAACTTGCCTGCAGAAGATCACCAATATTAACTATAAGAGCTCCAGGTACGGGTGTTATATCAATCCATTTATCTTCATAAAGAACTTGGAGACCACCAATATGGTCTTGGAGAAGCACTGTGAGAAAACCATGGTCTGAATGCTTGGCTGTTCCCACAGTCAATTCTGGTTCAGGGCAAGAAGGATAATAATGGCAAAGAGCAAATAGCCCTCGAGCACAATCCATATCTTTTAAATGATTTAGACTCAGACCTAAAGCTTCTGATAACAATTCAAACAGTAGAGTCCCTAGATTCATCATGTGTTTTCTATATTCTAGCAGTATATCTCTGCAACAATAATTAGCCAATTAGAAGAAAAAAAATTGAGGATTAAATTCAATTTCAGACCTTCAATAATTTCTATCAGTTGGTTTTTTATATTGTTTTGGTCTTTGCCCTCCGATTTTTATTGAAAATGGTCGTGGTTATCCTGAGTCCGTCTAAGAGATAAGTAAATTCCGACTAAAGATTGTTTCAGCCAAGATTCAAACTTTGATTAAATTGATTTATATATTAATATTTGTTTTGTATCTTATAACTAGACCTCTCCGCGAAAATATGCATTTCTAGTAAACATCAAAACAACGGTGCCAAAGCAGTTTCACCAATTAATCAATGCAGCTTAAAATTTGTGTTTTTTTCTTGTTATAATTGAGACAATAAATCTTAAATAAGACAAGATTAGATAGAGAATGTAATATGCAGAAAGATAAGTTTGAGTTAACTTATGCAGCACTTAAATAGACACGGACACGACACTGATACTGACACATTTAATCTGAAGTGTGTCGGTGCTGCAAACAGATTACAAAATAACCAAAGTTCAAGGAGCACATAAATTTTATACACATGCATACAAAAATACTGGTACCTGCATACCACAGGAATCTCTTCTGGTTTGAGAGTATCAGGTGGAGCCAAGTAACAGGCAAAAGTATCCCTCCAATTGAGAGCTGGTGGGCTATAAATATCATAATTGCTATTGTAAATAAAGGATCTATTCATATCTCTTGTATAAAAATCTTTTTTGACTTCTGTGTCTTGTTCATAAAACCTTTTCACCCCATCTTTCAACTCCTCAAGAACACTCAAAGGGATTCCATGATTAACAACCTGAAAAAAACCTAATGTTTCACATGCTTCCTTGACTTTCTCAACTATCCCTTGGTAAATACTTGGATCTTTATTATCAATATTTGCAAGGTCTATGACAGGAATAACATTGCTTGTGTTGTTGGCTTTCTCATATTTGTCAGGTTGACAATGGAATATCTCAGGTATCCTCTTCAGTCCTCCATCAACAAGTCCTTTCACACCAGATTTTGTTTCATCAAATGCTTTGCGTTCATTCATTATAGAATCAAGGTTAGGCATGGTTGTATCAGTGGTTCCCATATTTCTTATGCTTGTATGTAGTGGTTCTGGAATGAGTAGGAGTAGCAACAGTTATATTATATATATCATACCAAAGACAAAGAGTTACGTATATAAACAATGAAAATTAATTTCCATATTCTATAAAATATGGAAAATAAATTGTTTAGTCAAAAGATTTATTTTATGACTGAGACTTCCATGATAGGGAAGATGATAAGATCAACAGCCGCCTCCAAAAGATTTCATAGAACTTCACATTTTCCTTATCTTCAATATTGTTGCCGTAGATTTTTGACTTAAAATCTCTTTATGAATACAAACCATAATAAATATGAAGCTAAAATATTCCAAAGGTCTCAAATATGCGCTTTTGGTCTTTGTAAAAAAAATGCTGTTTTTCGTCCTCGCAAATTTTTTTGTTTTTTAAAAAAGCCTCTGGGCCCATTTTAGCGGCTAGGTGGCACTCTGATGCTGACGTGACGCATACTGACTGTGCATAAGTGGCCATGTGGCATCTGATGTGACATTTCAATTAATTTAAAAATGTAAAAACAATGCAATGGGCCCAGGGGCTTTTTTAAAAAACAAAAAAAATTGCGAGGACGAAAAACGACATTTTTTTTACAAGGACCAAAAGGCAAACGAGGCATATTTGCAGGTCCTTTGAAATATTTTAGCCTCAATATGAATATATGAGGGACAAAAAACTCATTAATAGGGAGTGGCTGACACTTCTTTATCTGTTGCTTATGAAGCACGAACACTCCTCTGATTAGGTGTCTCCCGGTGTCGGACACGTGTCGGTCTGACACCGACACGATATAACACCTATACTTACACTGAATAATGTTATTTTCTTATATTATTATCAGTGTTTGTGTCAGTGCTTCATAGGTTGCTTTATTACTAACATGTGAAGAAGAACAATTTTCCAGAATGCTAGGAAAGTTACATCACATAATGCAATTCTTTTGTATAGACAGCACATTCTGCAATTTAATTTCATGAATCAAGCTTATTTAACTTTTATAAATAGAGTTATGTTAGTGTTTTCAATTAGCTGCAATCGTAATAATAGGATTCAAATCCATTAATTACACATGTATATGAGAATGGAGTACTTTGTATCAACATGATCAAGGATCAATGATCATTTCAACAGTTTTTCACTAAAGTTTTATGCATTTTGGAACATACTGATTAATGAAGGAGCTCGATTCAGTTTCAACAGTCTTCTTTTTTCTTTCTGGCTCGACATTCGAAAGATTGTAGAATACTGGCCAATGATGATAAGTTCCCGAGAGCAATCAAGTCTACTGGGAAAACAACGATCAAACATAAGAAAACAACATTTTTCTCAGTTAAAGACGAATCGTTTGGTAGAATTCAAGATCAAGTTCAAGCTTGAACAATCTTTTGCCACAGTTTACTTACCTTCGAACCGAACTCTGAATTTTCAGCAAATTCTTTCCCTCAAAACCGGAGGGCTATGACAGAAAAAATGACATTTGTTTTCAACAAGTGAATGTTTATACTTTGTAATTCATCCATAGCATGAAATAGAAACCACATCATATTTCTAGTTCATTCACCAAGATCATTCAATTATTTATACTTCGAAATTACACAACCACCAAGTCATCAAGGTCGTTCGATTATTTATATGAACTAATACTTTTTTCTGCCGCATTGCCTGGGCGTCAAATCTTGTAATGTGTAAGAGCAGAAGTACCATCTAGTCCTTTTTTTTCAAAGTAAGCTACATAATCAGAAACCGTGGTTTCTCTGTATTTAGGAGGATTGTCTTCTGATAATAGTTCCTTTATAGGTCCATAGAGCTTTGAGGATGACCTAATACCTGTGCAGAAAAAGCATGCCACAGATATTCTTGGACCCACTTGATTTGCAACTACTCTGTGTTCAACACTCTTGAATCTGTCATTTGTTATAAGCTACAATTGAAGCAAACAAATAATTAGTTATATGCTTACATCATCTATTGATACTTCCAACTAAAATCTTAAAATCCAAACCAGATATCGAACTTATGAGACCTCTAGGTTATGGTTTACTTGGTTCAACTGAACCGAATAACAAATAATACGGAAAAAATTCAAACATATCAAAGAAAAAATGGAAAAAAGGAAAAGCAGTTGAATTGATTGAACCGGTTGAACACAGTTCCATCCCAATTGAATTCGGTATAACCAGACTACAATGTAATCGGATACCGATGAACTGGTTCTAGTTCAATCGTTTGAATTGGGCGATTTAATCCAATTGTTAAAACATTGCTTCAATACAAAGAAAAACAAACAAGTACTACATCATTAGGTGAACTCTATCATACTAATCGGAGAAACATGGCTTTTTTCCTATAAATAAAAAGAGGCTTATTGGCAAAGGAATGTGCAGAACCTCCAAGTTATGCAGTTTTCGATATTTGTAATAAAGACACCAATTCCTATCAGTTTGAGGGATATAGCTTACTTGGAAATAATCAAATTAGTAGTAAAGTAAGCACTAATAGAAGGCACGCAATACATAACACCTCAAATAAGATGGATTATGGAATATAACGCCGGCTATACGCTTGAAACCAAGTTGAAAATGCAAGAGATTTGATTAACTAGTCTAACTCTAAATATACATTAAATGGCTATGAGCTACATAGAAAAGAGATTCCTGTGAGTTATTTAGAATGACCTTAGATAGATAAATTAGAGTAGTCATTTCAGGTTGCTTAATGTGTCCTATTTTATTACCTTTCGTCTGTTTTCCTCAGTGCAAAACACATTCTGATTGCACAATATGTACCATGTAACCATGTTGATTTTTGTCCATTGTGGTACATTACTAATAATAGTTTATGGAAATATAAACACAAAAATACATAAAACTTGCCTGCAGAAGATCACCGACATTAACTATGAGAGCTCCAGATACAGGAGTTATATCAATCCATTTATCTTCATAAAGAACTTGGAGGCCACCAATATGGTCTTGAAGAAGCACTGTGAGGAAATCATTATCAGAATGCTTTGTTGTTCCCACAGTCAATTCTGGTTCAGGACAAGGAGGATAGTAATGGCAAAGAGCAATCAGCCCTTCTGCACAATCCATATCTTTCAAATGGTTTGGATTCAAACCTAAAGCTTCTGACAATAATTCAAACAATAAAGTACCAAGATTCATCATGTGTTTCCCATACTGTAGCAGTATATCTCTGCAGAAATAAGTAGCCAATTAGAGAGGAATATTGTGGATTAAATTTAATTTTATACTTTTCATAATTTGTATCAGTTGGTTTTTATACTACTATATGTGATTTGTATCTTATAAACTGACCATTCCTATGAAAGAGACGCATTTCTAGTAAATATGAAAAGGAAATATAAAAGTTATTTCATCAACTTGTACATTTTAAAATTAGGATATCAAAGCAATTTCACCAATGAAAACACATTTTCTTGTATATAAGACATGATTAGAGATATTAGAAAAAGGCTAAGCTTGAGTACGACTTAAATACGCAGAAGAGTATTGTAATTGGTAGAATAGCCTTGCTGCCACGACTCATTGAAATTCAATCCTTGTTACTTTGATTAGACCAAACTAAAGTGGCTAAGTTTGAGTACCTTAACTTAAGTCCTATGAATCACTAACATTGGAGATGATTTCGACACATTAACGCTAAAATTTGAAAATATTGTATAAATGAATGTAACCACGTGTATGAGTGTCGTGTCAGAGTCTGACGAAGGCGATTGAAGTTTCATTAGAATAAGCAAAATCTTCAGAATACAAATTTTACGGTAAAAATATATAGTGAAATATAAATAGACTTAACTATCCTTAGCCCAATTATAACAAAAGAACCATTACATATTATCTAACCGACTCAAACACATGTCAGACACTCAACACGCTTCCAATCTGAAATTTCATGCTATAAATGATATTAGTAACCAAAGTTCAAGGAGCAAATAAATTTTAAACATATGCATATACATACCTGCATACCACAGGAAACTCTTGTGGTTTGAGAGTATCAGGTGGAGCCAAGTAACACATAAAACTATCCCTCCAATTGAGTGCTGGTGAGCTATAAATATCAAAATTACTATTATAAACAAAGGATCTATTCCCATCTCTAGTATACAATTCTTTTTTGACTTGTGTGTCCTGCTCATAAAATCTCTTAACACCATCTTTCAACTCCTCAAGAACACTCAATGGGATTCCATGATTAACAACCTGAAAAAATCCCCAAGTTTCACATGCTTCCTTGATATTGTCAACAATTCCTTGATGAATACTTGGGTCTTTATTATCAATATCTTTAAGGTCTATGACAGGAATAACATGGCTTGTGTTGTTGGCTTTCTCATATTTGTCAGGTTGATGATGGAATAAACTTGGAATCTTCTCAAGTCCTGCATCAACAAGTCCTTTTACACCTTCTTTTGTTTCATCAAATTCTTTGCGTTGATTCAATATAGAATCAAGGTTAGGCTTGGTTGTACTTGTGGTTCCCATTTTTCTTATGTTTCTAGTGGTTCTGGAGCTAGAGCCTAGATATGGTAACTAGAAGAGTGAGTGGAAAAAGCTAGAATTTATGTTCTTTGTGACACCCAAGAGTTACGTATTCAAAGTGAAATAATTTACCCTTAACATAGAGCTATGAAACACGAACACAAACACGGATACGACAACAATGATAATTTAAAAGAAAAAAAAGTGCATGATTTGAATGTACATGTGTTGATTTAAGACACCAACACATATGAAACATTAGTCTCATGTGTCAGTGTTATATTTAGTTTAAGAGTATCCAAATATGATTCTTCAATAAAATAATTTTTGTCTTGAACTTTACTAACATTTTAATTGAACTGCAAATTATCATAGTTTTTTTTTTATTGAAAATAAAAGGGTTGAGAAAAAATATGTAAAAAAAAAACTTGACAATTCTTGTGTAGAAAATTAATTAGTTTACCACACTCATCAGATATTGGTCTAAACTTAGACCCTTAAAAGAGACCAAAACTTCAATTAAATCTTACATCTATTATTGAACCTTCCAATTAATATCTCAAAAATCAAACTAAAAATCAAAACAATCAGACCTCTAGAATATAGTTTAATATTGGTTTAATCTCAATCAAAAGTGATAAATAATAAAAAAAGTATAAAAGAATCAATTAAATAATGTTAAAAAGGAAAAACGGTTGAACCAATTGTGGCGGAAGTGGCTCAACTCGCAATTGGCTCAACTCGGTTCCATTCTAGTTAAATTCATTATAATCAAATTACAATGTAATCAACATCAAACCAACCGATGAACTGGTTCAATCGGTTGAAATTGTTGGTTCAATATAATCTAATTTGTACATAAGATGTTGTTCAAACTACAACCACTAAAAACAAAAAAGTAAGACCTCATTAGGTCAACTAATCTATTTATCATTCTTTTTTGGTTTAATAACAGTTTTGCTCCTCTAAGTATTACGAACTTGCAATTTTGGCACCTTAACAAAATAAATTACAATTCAGCCCTCTAAGTACTACCCATTTTGGAGTTTTGACCCCCTAGAACAATTTTAACCAATTCAACACACACATGGACGGCGTGTGTAATTTTCAATTTAAAAATAAATAAAAATGTCACATGTGTAATGCTATTTTATTACTTAATTCTATTTTAAGTTTATTAACTTGTGCCCTGAGGGCACAAGTTAACATGACCCCTTTTTTTTTAATGGCGAAGTGGTTAAGCCTATTTTAATTTTACGTTTGGAGTATAGTTAATTGATTTTAGAGGTGTAAAATTAATTTATAGACTTCCTCTCAGGTAGAATTGATATTTGTCTTTATAATTGATTATAACTTGAACTTAGAATCAGTAGCTTTCGTTCAACTTAGTTTTATGTAAATAGATCCGGACATAAACAACTTTGCATTTAATTTTCTTTTAAATAAAACTAGTTTTACAAAATCAATTCTTTTAAAAACAATTTTTCTCACCATAAAACCAAACATGCCCTTATTGCTTGGGTTAAGGCATAAATGTGATATTGACAACATATTCTTTGAGAGGAATAGGGGGAAAAAACGAAGCACCAAAATAGACATATAATCCATTGTATAACATAGAAACCACCTGGAATTGACGAAAAACAATTCCAAGTAGAAAGTAGAAACCAGAATTTATGAATAACTAACCATGTGGAATTGAAGAATTAAGTGCACACCATATTTCAAGTTTATATCATCGTCATCACGTGGAATTGATGAATAACATCACCATCAATTCACCAAGTTTATTCAATTATTTGTATTAGGAAAATGATCTACTATTTTTATTTCCACACTGCTTGGTTCAAATCTTGTAATGTGTAAGAGCAGAAGTACCATCTAGTCCTTTTGCTTTATAGTAGGCTGCAAAATCAGCAACTGTGGTTTCTCTGTATTTGGGAGGATTGTTTTCTGATAATAGTTCCTTCATTGGTCCATACAGTTTTGACGATGGCCTAAGACCTGTTGAAAAAAAACATGCAACAGATATTCTTGGACCAACTTGATTTGCAACTACTCTGTGTTCAACACTCTTGAATTTGTCATTTGTTATAAGCTACAAATCAAACAAGAAAATAATTAGCTATATGTTTATATCTACTATTGATCCTTCAAACAAAAACAAATTAAAAATTAAGGCATTTTGTATGTAAATATATATTATTTAAATCCTTCAAGTACATTAATTACTAACAGTTTGTGGAAATATAAACATAAGAATACATAAAACTTGCCTGCAAAAGATCACCAACATTAACTATGAGAGCTCCAGTTACAGGAGTTATATCAATCCATTTATCTTCATAAAGAACTTGGAGACCACCAATATGGTCTTGTTGAAGCACTGTGAGAAAACCATGGTCTGAATGCTTGGTTGTTCCCATAGTCAATTCTGGTTCAGGACAAGAAGGATAATAATGGCAAACAGCAATTAGCCCTTCAGCACAACCCATATCTTTTAGATGGTTTGGATTCAAACCTAATGCTTCTGACAATAATTCAAACAACATAGTCCCTAGATTCATCGCGTGTTTCCCATATTCTAGGATTATATCTCTGTAAGAATAAGTAAATGAGAGTTAAATTGATTTTAAAATCTTTCCGCTAGTTCGAAGCACATGATACTACAAGAGATGTGATATAATATAAAGCAGGATAAAGATATGATATGATTTCTTTTTACAAATAATATCTTTGACCGAAAGGTAAGTAAAGTCCGACAAAAAATTGTTCGATCCAGGAATTAAACTCAGATTCTTCTAAACAATTCGTCCTTTGCTAAAACTCATTAACCATTTGAATCAAATTACTTGGTTTTTTGACTAATATGATATAGACAAGATAAGTAATTATCCGATAATATATTTTATGCAGACAAGATACTAGATAATGCAACAAACATGATAACGTTATTTTATCATATTATATTTAAATGACAAAATTATCCATGTGTTACAATTACATTTTTTTTCCAAGTTAATATTTTAAAATTTTACAAGTCAATAATTAAAAAAGTAATTAAATAATTCAAAAAATAATAATTCACACCGCTAAATAAACAATTTAATTTTAAAAAATAATAATGAGTAACAAAATAATTTTATTACATATGTTAGATAAGTTATATATATATATACATATATATGTATGTATGTATGTATGTATGTATGTATAATGAAAATGAGAAATTATACTTGCAAGAACTATATTTTATTTGATAAAAAAAACCTCAAATTAATTCTCGTATTTTATTTAATTTTTTGAATTATAAATAAATTACAAAATTTCCCTCGTGTCAAAATCATACATAATTTTCAAACCAGTTAATCTTTTTATTTTTAGTTTAACATCAATTATTCTTTTTTACATTTTATAAGATTTCAATTTAAATTATATTGTGTTGAGGTAAATAAGTAAATTATTTTATTATCTTATACTGCTGGTTTCTAACTCGGTTCATAATTAGGATAAAAAAGATTAACTACAGGGACAAGATAAAAATAAGTTTCAGAATTAACATATACGCCAAACACAACCTTTATATTTTATATAAGTTGGTTTATATATACGGATATCAAGACACTATACTAACACGTCGACACAAGTAATAATTTAAAACATGTACTCCCTTCGTTCCTTTTAAGTATTTTTTTAGAAAATTAACATTAAATTAGCGATATGTATTTTTGCATATTTTCTTCCTATTATACCCTCATTTTAATCCACCAATAAATTTCTATTTTTTTGCACACACTTTATTTTCCCAATAAATTTAATAGGTTATCTTTCTTCCATAACAAACAATTGTCATTTATTATCTTTTTCTCCAACAAATTCCTTTTTTTTTTGCGCACCCTCTCTCTCATAACAAATAATTGTCAATTTTCTTCTTTTTGAACATTCATGGAGTCTTTTATTTTTCTCCTCTCAAATTTGTTCTTTTACTTTACACTTGAAATTTTTAACAATTGCTCTCATCTTATTTATAGAATCTTAATTCTTCTTGAAACCATTGTTTGTAACAAAATTTTGTTTAAATTTGAGGATAAACAAGAAACAAACTTTGTTTAAAAAAAATAATCTTTAGTTTTCCAAATAGATAGTATTAATTAGTTTTATTGAAAAAGATAAGAGTAATTGACAAAGGGTATAGTTGACAAATCATATCCTTAGAATATCAAAAAAACAGTTAAATAGAAACGAAAAATTCATTCCAAAAAGACACTAAAAAGGAACGGAGGGAATAATATAAATAATATTAAACACGTCTTTAATCTAAAGTGTCGGTTGTTGCAATGATAATAACCAAATTTCAAGGAGCAAATAAATTTTACACGTATACATATACATACCTGCATACAACAGGAAAATCTTCTGGTTTGGGAGTATCAGGAGCCAAGTAACAAGCACAAGTATCCCTCCAATTGAGTGCTGGTGAGCTATACAAATCAAAATTGCTTTTGTAAATAAATGATCTATTTCTATCTTTTGTATAAAAGTACTCCTTTTTAGCATCTGTCTCCATCTCATGAAACCTCTTCACACCATCTTTCAACTCCTCAAGAACACTCAAAGGGATTCCATGATTAACAACTTGAAAAAAACCCCAAGTTTCACATGCTTCCTTGATTTTGCTAACAATCCCTTGATGAATACTTGGATCTTTGTTATCAATATCTTTAAGGTCTATGACAGGAATAACATGGCTTGTGTTGTAGGCTATCTCATATTTGTCAGGTTGATGATGGAATAAGCTTGGTATCTTCATAACTCCTGCATCAACAAGTCCTTTTACACCTGCTTTTGTTTCGTCAAATGCTTTACGTTCATTGAATGTGGAATCAAGGTTAGGCTTGGTTGTATTAGTGGTTCCCATTTCCCTTTTGTTTGTAGTGGTTCTGAAGCTAGATATTGTAACTAGAAAAGTGAGCAAAAGAAGCTTGACTTTATATTCTACGTGACACACCAGAAACAGCCTGCAAAATAAGTAATAGGATTCAAATGGTTATTGAACTATACTTTAGATCGAATTTATTAAGAGCTATGAAGCACGGATCTTTATATTGACACTGCAACTAATTTGAAAAAGTAAATGTAAATGAGTCTGGGTCGGACATTGACGCATATCAAATTTTTCATTTTTCTTATCATTTTTTATTTTTACAAATTCTTATCATTTTCTTTTTACAAAAAAATTAGGTGAGTTGGACTCCCGGACTCACTAAAGTTAGTACATGACTCTTGACTCAAAGAACGTTTACAAAAGTACTTATAAATCACTCATCAAAGAGGTCATCACATCAACAACGAACGTTGAATTCGCGATCATTAGACATGTAGTCTAAATTTTTAGACCCTCCAAATTCTCAATTCATGATTAGTCAAAGTGATATTTTGTGGATTGTACAGCTCATCCACTAAAAAATTGGGACTTCCATGGAAAGAGAAAAATCTAAGATCAAATAACAGCCGCCCCCATAGTCAAGTTTTGATGTCATCGTTCTGGTCTACTCTACTCTAAATCACCTCTCAACAGAACTTCAAACTATAATAGTTTTTTTATTTTAATTTAGAATCAAACTGGTCAATAAAAAAATAAAAATAAAGAGTTACTAAAAGTAAAAACATAAACTTGAATATTTTTGTATGGAAAATTGATTAATTAACTAACCCGATTAGACATTGGTCTAAATTTAGACCCTTAAAACAGATGCATCCGTCTCAATTCAAGTTAGCTAGAACAAAATTTCCAAATGTCAAAAGTTAAATTAATTAACTGAAATATCACTGTTTGTAGAGCTTCATAATTTCTAAATCTCGTTATGACTGTGCCATTACGAGTAGGAGTATTTGGTGGGACAAAAATTCATTATTAATGTTTGATAACAATTTCTTTTTTAAATTGACAAAAAAAAAAAATTAAGGAAGGGGAAATTTTTATATTTAAAGTGACATTATCAATTATCATTTTACATGTGTCTTTGAAGGAATTTGAATTTTGTATCAATTTAATAGCAATATAAACATCACAATTTTAGTTCTTTTATATATAATTATATATATGCGAAAGAAAATAAAATTGCAATTTTGGACACTCTATTATTCATCTGTTATAACCTACAATTCAAACAAACAATTAGCTATTTGTTAATTGCAATTTTGGTCCTTCTATTTCCACTATTTTGTGGATTTAGTCATCCTATTTCAAAATCTGACAATTTTGGCCCCTCATTATATTTTTGGTTTAGAAAATTGGTGATATGAAATGTTTAAAATAATGTGGTATATGATATGATTATGAGAAAATACCAACATCGATGAACTTGTAAGAAAATGTTCTTAAAACTTCATTTAAAATTTGTCATATCATTGAGTTTTTTACCAAATATTGATGGATGAACCAAAATTGTCAAATTTTAAAATAAATGGACCAGTTCTTCAAAATGGTGAAAATAGAGAGATAAAAATGCAATTAAACCATACATCTATGATTGATATTTCCAATTAATATCTTAAAAATCGAACCAATAATACCTCAAGATGACAGTTTAACTAATATTGGTTTAATCACTCAATTCAAATGATAAATAAATAACGAAAAGTAGAAAAGAATCAAATAAATAATGTTAAAAAGAAAAAACGGTTGAACCAACTGCGATGGAAATGGTTCGACCCAGTTCCATCCTAGTTAAATTCAATCAAATCAAACCAAACTATAATATAATCGACATCAAATCAGATGACGAACAGGTTCAATCGATTGAAATTGTTGGTTCAATCTAAATTTTAAGACGTTGCTTCAAACTAAGGCCACTAAAAACAAAATAGTACAACTTCATTAGGTTGACGGGTCTTTATCATTCTATTGATATAAACAATTCATTTTTCCTAAAAACAAAAATGAGGGTTAAACATGCAAATGTGGTTGAAGTGATTAATTAGCTCCATCAAAAATAAATTGTTTAAAAGAACCTAAATTTAGTTTTTGGATAAAACAATTCTTGTTCGGACTTTACTTATCTCTCTTGATCGAACTTAAGATTATCAAAATCCATTTCCTTTGATAACCCTAGTGTTAGCGGGAAAAAAAAAGGGTTCGAGAGGAAAAATAGCTAGTCATTTGTGATAGAACTAGGCCCTTTTCGCATAGGAAGGCGCATCCTCCACGCCATGTAGTGCTCGATCACTATAAATATAATTTATCACTATTTTCTTTTTACTAATAATGGCAACATGGGTTAAACCTTTTTACCTATACATGGTTAAGCTTTTTTTATAATATACGAAATGATAAAGCCATTAGAAACTTACATACGAAAGAGTCGGAGTTCGAACTCTAGTCGTACACATGGTTGAGGTTTTTCTTTTAATGGCAACATGGTTAAGCCTATGTTTGGTTTCACATATAGAGTATACATAATTGATTTTGGAGATGTAAAATTAATTTAGACATGTTTGGTTCCTCTCGAATAAAATTGAATTAGCCTTTAAAATTGATTCTAACTTGAACCTAGGATTTGTAGCTTTTGTTTAACTCAAGTTTATGTAAATATATTTAGAGTTAAACAACTTTACATTCAACTTCACTTCAAAAATAAAAAATTTACGTTCAACTCACTTTTAAGTAAAATTAATTTTGCAAAATCAATTCATTCAAAATAAACTCTCGTGGCTTCAAAACCAAGCATGCCCCAAGTGTTTGTGATTAAGGTATAAATGTGACATTAACAATAGTTCAATATTAGAAAGGGAAAAGAAAAAAAAAACACCAAAATACATTTCTAATCATGTGGAATTGAAGAAAATATGTGCACACCATATTTCAAGTTTATATCATCATCATCACGTGGAATAGTTGAATAACTACATCACCATCAACTCACCAAGTTTATTCAATTATTTGTATTAGGAAAATGATTTACTATTTTTTTCTTCTACTGTCTAGTTCAAATCTTGTAATGTGTAAGAGCAGAAGTACCATCTAGTCCTTTTGAATTAAAGTAGGCTGCAAAATCAGCAACTGTGGTTTCTCTGTATTTGGGAGGATTGTTTTCTGATAATAGTTCCTTCATAGGTCCATAGAGCCTTGAGGATGCTTTAAGTCCTGTGGAGAAAAAGCATGCAATGGATATTCTTGGACCAACTTGATTTGCAACTACTCTATGTTCAACACTCTTGAATCTATCATTTGTTATAAGCTACATTTCGAAACAAGAAAATAATTAGCTATATGTTTCCATTTATTCTTAATCCTTCAAACAAAAACAAATTAAAAAAATTCACTTATCACATTTAGACTCTAATCACATAAACAATGCATTTAGTACGTAAAAATGCTTTGAATTTTGTATCTATGGTTAATAGAATATTATATAAATCCTTCAGGTACATTACTAATAGTTTATTTATTATTTTTTTAAATAAAAAAATTACTAAGAGTTTATGGAAATATAAACATAATACATAAAACTTGCCTGCAAAAGATCACCAACATTAACTACGAGAGCTCCAGATACAGGTGCTACATCAATCCATTTATCTTCATAAAGAACTTGGAGACCACCAATATGGTCTTGTAGAAGCACTGTGAGGAAATCATTGTCACAATGCTTAGTTGTTCCCACAGTCAATTCTGGTTCAGGACAAGGAGGATAATAATGGCAAAGAGCAATTAGCCCTTCAGCACAACCCATATCTTTTAGATGGTTTGGATTCAAACCTAATGCTTCTGACAAAAATTCAAACAACATAGTCCCTAGATTCATCACCTGTTTCCCATATTCTAGTAGTATATCTCTGCAAGAATTAGTAAATGAAAGTTAAATTCAATTTCAGACATTTGGACCCATTTGCTACACATGTACATGATATGATATGACAGAGAAATGATATGATATGATTTTATTTTATTTTTGACTAATAATATGATATAGAACTAAGTAGTTATCATACAATATATTTGACGCGGACAAGATAACAAATATGATACATTATTTAATTGATGACAGAAATCATATATGATTTTTAGATTATTTTAGAGTTAAATATCTAGTTTGAATGTATTTTATTTGAGTTTTGTAAAGGATTCGATAAAAAGTCATTAAAGGACAAAAAGGGGAAATTATGCTTGAAACGATGGAAATCCACCCAAACCAGACAACTTTGTGACCATGCTATTTTTTTTTAACAAGTTTAACAATGATTCTTGAGGCATAGTGGTTTTTAAGTTTTAACTACAGAGATAGGAGAAAATAAGTTTCAAAATTAACTTATCATACCATATCCTCTCATCAAACACTAAATTGAGATGCGATATGATATGATTATCCTATCTTATCTCTTAATCATCTTGCACACCAAACACAGCCTTTATATTTCATATAAGTTGGTTTATATATACGGATATCAGAGGCACTACTAACACGCCGACACAAGCAATAATTTAAAAAAGTAGTATAAAAAATATTGAACACATCTTTAATTTAAAGTGTCGGTTGTACAATGAAAATAACTAAAGTTCAAGGAGCACTGAACACATAAATTGTATACGTATGCATACAAACATACCTGCATACAACAGGAAAATCTTCTGGTTTGGGAGTATCAGGAGCCAAGGAACAAGTACAAGTATCCCTCCAATTGAGTGCTGGTGAGCTATACAAATCAAAATTGCTTTTGTAAATAAATGATCCATGCATATCTCTTGTATAAAACTCCTTTTTAGCATCTGTCTCCATCTCATGAAACCTCTTCACACCATCCTTCATCTCCTCAAGAACACTCAAAGGGATTCCATGATTAACAACCTGAAAAAAACCCCAAGTTTCACATGCTTCCTTGATTTTGCTAACAATCCCTTGATGAATACTTGGATCTTTATCATCAATATCTGCGAGGTCTATGACAGGAATAACATGGCTTGTGTTGTTGGCTATCTCATATTTGTCAGGTTGATGATGGAATAAGCTTGGTATCTTCTCAACTCCTGCATCAACAAGTCCTTTTACACCAGCTTTTGTTTCATCAAATGCTTTGCGTTCATTGAATGTGGAATCAAGGTTAGGCTTGGTTGTATTAGTGGTTCCCATTTCCCTTTTGTTTGTAGTGGTTCTGAAGCTAGATATTGTAACTAGAAAAGTGAGCAGAAGAAGCTTGAATTTATATTCTATGTGACACTAGAATAAGTAATTGGATTCAAACGACTATTGAACTACACGTTACATCGAATTGATGAAGAGCTATGAAGCACGGATCCTTGATACGATCTTTATATTGGCACCACAACTAATTTGAAAAAGTAAAATATTTAAATGTAAATGAGTCAGGGTTGGACATTGACACATATCAGACACTAATTTTAAGCATGACTAAAATAAAATTTGGGAAATGCTAACTAATGCCCCGGGCACTAGCTAAGAATCAGCACAGCAGTAATGCAGCAATAGAAGGTATAAAGCTGCCGGATTGCCAATAATTGGTTTGCAAAAAGATTGAAGCATCTCAAATGGGTCAAGCATAGAAGTAACTACCCCACATTTTATACAAATTCCAAAACAACCAAGAAACTTTCTATGTAGAGTTCTGGACTAAAAGAGGACTAACAGGATGTAGTCAAGTGAATAACATGTGCTGAAACAAGTTACATATAAATATATATACTCATGTAACTACTAAGTGTGTGTTTGATTTTGCGGTGATAAAAAATGATTTTGAATGAACTGAATTCATCTTCGAGTTTGACCCATGTTTGTAATTCACTCAAAAAAACACTGAATCCGAAAAAAAAATCAAATCTTTAGGTCATAATTCAGTTCAAAGCTTCACCTGTTATGAAACCAGTGAACAAAATCCTTACACAACTCAAGACAAGACAAAACAAAATCATTATACGCTCAAAATCAAAGCGAGTGAACAGTAAAGGAACAGTACCTTGAAACAGAAGACGCGATTGAGAAGAAGATGACGCAATTGAGAGGTTGATGGAGAAAAGCGCTATGTTTTTTTTTTCTTTTTCTTTCTTTTGAACAGTTTTAGCGCTTTCCAAAAAGTGCTATAACAGGTCCATGAGTTGCATTTTTAATAGCTCTCATCCATAAGCGCTATTAAAATTATGCTATTAAAAGCCAAAGTTGCCGCGGTGTTTTCATTTTTCTTATAATTTTTTATTTTTACAAATTCTTATTTTTTTTTTTTTTTATTATGTTAACCTGTGCCCACAAAACCTTTTATCTTTGGTTTTTTAACTTATGTTCCAAGGACACAAGTTAATTTAGGTGAGTTACACTTCGAGGATTCATCAAAGGCAATACATGCTCAAGACTCAAAGAATATTTATAGATCATTAATCAAAAAAAATTTCATATCAACAACGAAACGAAAGTTGAATTCACAATTTTGCCAGTGATTCAACTTTTTAGCAACAGATTGAACATTTTTTTTCCCTTATCATTTGATGTGGTTGTAGCTTTTTTGAGTTTGTGGTGGTTGTAGCAAAGCGTCACCATTGGACCCTGGTCTAAATTTTTAGACCCTTCAAATGGTTGCATACGTTTCAATTCATGATTAGTCAAAGTGATATTTTTGGATTGGAACAGCTCATCCACTAAAAAATTGGGACTTCCATGGAAAGAGAAAAATTGATTAATAGGATTTTTTGATATTTTCTGCATACATCACTGTTTGTAGAACTTTTCATTTTGCTTATTATTTGATTTGTAGATTTTTTAGTTTAAATATCCTTATGAATTTGTAAAGCATCACAAGTAGGATGTATTTGTTCCTTCAAAAAAGTAGGATGTATTTGTAGGACAAATTAACACTCATTAATAGTTAATTATATACTATATTTCATTATATATTTTTATCATAAGATTTTAACAAATAATTAAAACTGTATGTTAGGAACCTTATTATATCGATTAAATCAACAAATCGTCCTCAAAATTGTAGGGTCGAACATTTACTCTCCTGAATTTTGTGAATAGGCAAAAAAAAATAAACTCGTTTTGAATGATGTCGGACAACACTGGTAGTGTGGCACGTACACACTATAAAATTGGTTTTAAAAAGTTGACAAAATTTTAGTAATGCACTACAAAATTGGGTTCAAAATTCAGGCAAACTAGTCCATGACAATGTGTTGACCGGCAAATGGTCTTGCCATATAAGCAATTAATGTGCAAGTCACACCATCTAATGAAGTCAGCGAATAAAAAGATAATGTTGGCTAATATTATTCAAAATCATGATTTTTTTTACCTATTGACAAAATTTAGGGAGTAAATGTTGGAGCCCTACAATTTTGGAGGGTAAATTGATGATTTACTCATAATATATTCTCCTTCCGTTTATAAATATAGGCAAAATTGATTTTTTAGGTTTATTTAATTAATGATGTATGTGATTCATATTATAGACAACATACATTATTAATTGAATAACCCTAAAAAATCAATTTTGCTTATATTTAGAAACGGATGGAGAATATGGGTCTGGGTCATGTTAATTTGTATCCTAAGAATCTAAAAATGGAATTAAATAATCAATTTTGTCTTGAAAAAATAAGATTTTAAATTTTTAGAATATTGAATGCACAATTTCCACCAAAATGTTTCTATCTTTGGTTTTTTGACTTGTGCCTTGAGGGCACAAAATAGCATTTTCCATATATTTTATATTGAAAAGATAATTTTTGAAACTTTTAAGACATTGAATGCACAATTTCCAAAAAAAACTTCTACATTTAATTCCTTAATTTATGCCACAAAGACACAAGTTAGTATTTCCCTGTGCATCTATCAAATGTTTTAAGTTCACTTCATTATGTTATAGAAAATGAAATGATACCAAAGAATTACACAAAGTAGAAATACAAACTTGACGCTTTATATACTTCGAGGATTATATATCCTACCTCGAAAAAAATAATTGAGGCTTTCATTGATAGGGAAAAGATAAGGTCACAATAGCCCATAAAAATTTACAAATTTTGAATATAAATGCCACAAAAATAAGAGTGGCATATAAGTTGAGATCCCCTCCATTTAAATTTTTCTTCATCTCTGCTATTTGGGGAGAGGTAGACACATAAAATGAGGGTAAAGATCATCTTCATTTAGTATAATAAATGGAGTATGTAACTTGGAGAGAGATAGACACATAAAATAGACAGTGAGTCCTACTATTAAGTGGGTCCCACCATCATTAATAACTTTTTAGTTTTTTGAAATTTTGTTATGTCTATATCTCTCCAAATGGATGGAATGGAGAGAATAATAAATCATAAAATGGATGGTGAATCATATCATTAAATAAGTTTCACTATCATTAATTATTTTCAAGAACTTTTGTATTTATATCTCTTCAAATGGTATAAATGGAAAAAAATTTAAATGGAGAATATCTTAACTTGTATTATATATTGCGAGAGACAATCTTATGCACAGATCACGAACACCATGTTTTGTAATATTTAACTTCTATACTAGCAGTGCTATTCCTAGTGAAAAAAACATCTCAAACCTGTCACAAAACATTTGAATCGTTGGATGATTCTTTCAGCATTGGTTTATGTATTAAAATTGGATTGGTCAATGCTCCAATCCAATTATGACACATAAACTAATGCAACTATTTTATCTCTTTTTTTTCACATATCTTTATGTTTAAAAAAATTATATTATTACATCATACTTGAATTGACCAATATCATATGACATCATATCATAGAAGTGCAATCCATGTTGAATTTGTAGCTTTGATCCGATTGATCAGTTTGACCCATTAAATTATTAATAATAGTATTATTTCTATTTACATTCATAATTCATATTCATAATAATGATTAAAAAATACGAAAAAGGACAAGGACAGCTTAGTGCTGACTTGTTTTCTATTTTTAAGCCTGAGTTTACACTACATATTTTGCTTGCCAAGGAAGTTAACACAAAAGAATGAAAAAACAAGGAGTCTGATTATAAACTTATAACCCTTCCCTAAGTATACCTTAAATGTAAAAAAGCTGCAACAAGAAAAAGCTATCAACAATAGCAGAAAGATAATAATGTGTACAAAAGTGACATAACCTTAAATTTGTACTAGTATAATAAATATGAGTAGTCATATTTTTTAATTCATCTTCACATTAATACTCTCTCTCTCACACACACTTCTTTCTCATATTTTCCTTTTGTTTATTTATTTTGTCATAGCTTGTGCTATCCTTCACACGGCCACTTCCATTTTTTTCTTTCTTTCTTAATGGATTAATGTCATTTGTTATCTTTGTTGATTTCCTGTGCCATAAAAATGGTTGAACATTTCTGCGTATGAAATCAAACTCTATACCTCAGGGTTAGTGAGAGTGATGAGGAAATGTTAAGAAAAGAAAGTGATGGTGATATCTAGAGAGAGTAAACACCAATTAAAGCTAGCTGCGAAGAAATTATATGCATTTACAGATGCCTTTTGGTAAAAAAAAGTGTTTAAAATGGACTCTCAAAAGTGCATATAGTTTCTTCAAAGCTAACATTGATCGACGTTTTCTCTATCTCTAGGTATAACCATCACTTCATCTTCTTTACGGTTCATCATCTCTATTGCTATCCTTCAGATTTTGATTTTAGACAGAGAAATGATCTATCATTTTGACTTCGAAGGGAAGAATAAGGTGTCCTATGTAAACAAGTAGTCAAAACTATACTAGATCGGTCAAATTGGGAATCGGCCTGCCCTATAATTGGGCAAAACATGCGGTTCACAAGGTTCTTGTAGTCCACAAGAAAATAGGTTTGTATCCATATAATCTTAATTGATGCTGTCCTCTGACTTGATGGAATAAGTTTACATATTTTTTTGTTGTTAACAAAACCTATTTCTCCCTTCATAAGAGAAAGTAAGAAAAATATCATTTATTTTCACTTTTAATAAACTAAACAATGTAACCATATTTTCACTTTTATTTTCTTTGTCCCACATTTTGTATAGGAATGTAACCCTTTCAAAAAGGAAAAGTCTAATACTCTATTTTTTAATATAATTTTCTCATAATACTAAATATTTTTGCATTCACAAATGTAGGTAGCAAAGTAAATACTACAAAGTTATTTTAATTATGTTGTATACATGTTAAACCACCTTTATTGTGTGTATCAGAAATTTCCAATCCTGAAATATGGCAAAGGAGAAGTTCCATCAAGGCCTCTTGCCATGGAGAAAGAAACATAATCATGCACTGTTGTTTCCCTATACTTTGGAGGATTATCTTCTGATACTAATTCCTTTATAGGACCATAAAGCTTTGTTGATGGCTGAAAACTTGTACTAAAAAAGCTTGCAACTGATACTCTTGGACCGACATGGTTTGCCACCACCCTGTGCTCAACACTCTTGAATTTGTCATTTGTAATAAGCTGTTTCAATGAAAATTGTTAATTAGTTAATAGACAAAATCCAAATGTAAAATTTTATGTTCTCAGAATCAACGCAAAATTTATGTTCTGTTCCAGATTGAATTTTGACAAAATCACAAGCAAAAGATGAAAAAATTACCTGTAGAAGATCACCAATGTTAATGACTAGAGCACCAGGAACAGGTGATACATCAACCCACCTATTTTGATGAAGAACTTGGAGGCCGCCAATATGATCTTGTAGAAGCACGGTGATAAAGTCGTTATCAGTATGCTTGGTTGTTCCCAAAGTCAATTCAGGTTCAGGACAAGATGGATAGTAATGGCAAACGATTGCAAGTCCCTCATTGCATCTCATTTCATTTAAATAGTTTGGATTAAGTCCAAGTGCTTCTGATAATAACTCAAACAATAGATTTCCCAGTTTCATAACATGTTTTGTGTATTCCAGCATTATATCTCTGCAAGCATGTGCACATAATATCCTAAAGCTTTTAATCACAACTATTATCAAAATTTACTACAAAGATATGATATGATATGATTGAATGTGGCTCATAGGTTACTTATAAGTGGACAAGTCACTCGAGTGCGGGACATAATTTAGGGATAATCTTGTAAATTCATAGCCAAATAATTTCAAGATAGCATCAAAATAATTTCTTCACTAATCCTAATCAACCACAATCTTGGCCACCGCATCAAAGTTTGCGCGACTGTAATTATGGCGGTATAGTCTCATTTGACTATAATTCACGGGAATATTAAGGACCGCGCCACAGTCATGATATCTTATTTGTTCCTATAATCACTATGCTCATGCTAGAGTTAATCTAATAAAATTAAATATTACATCTAACATACCTGCATACTGATGGTAAATCTTCTGGATTAGGAGAATTCGGAGCCATAAAACAGTAAAAGGTATCCCTCCAATTAGCAGCTGGTGAACTATAAAGATCAAAATTACTATTATAAACCAAAGGCTTCGTCGGATCACGTTGGTATAATTCCCTTTTCACCTCAGAGTCTTGCTCAAAGAATCTAACCACTCCATCCTTCATCTCATCGAAAACACTCACTTCTATACCATGATTAACAATTTGAAAGAAACCCCATGTCTCGGATGCTTCTCTAATTTTCTCAACAACTATTTTCCTTCTTGTTGGATCTTGATGAATATCAACAAGATCAACAGAAGGAACAACAAGTTTGGTGTCATTGCTTGAAGTTGAAGATGAGTCCTTATCGAATTTGTGATGGAACATGCGAGGGATGCTTGTGACAGAAGCATCAACAAGTCCTTTGACACCATCTTTTGTTTCATCAAATGCTTTGAGTTCACTTGCTCTATCATAGTCATGTTTTGTTGGCATTGAAATTTCATTGTTTTTAGAGATTTCCATTATTTTCTTATCAGTTTATCAAGTTCAAATCTCTTTAAGGAAACCATCACTAGTGGAAGTTTGGAAGAGACAAATTGCATTAATTATGTGGTGGCCAAAATGGACCACCATATATAATAGGTGGTACATAGTGGACAACAAATTTGACAAAAATAAAAATTGGATAGATAAAAGTTTGACAATTTGTGCAGAGAATTAGACCCTTAAAATGGATGCATCCGTTTCAATTTTATTTAAGTAAGCTACAACAATTTTTCGAAAGGACAAAAGTTCAATGGATTTGTTGAAACTGATATTTTAGGACTTTCATATGGATAGGAGAAAAGATAAGATTAACTGATAATGTTTACTGGGATATGATTAACTATTAATCAAGTGATTAAGTTAAGTGGTTAATGAACTTCATGAAAAAAACTTGATAAAAAACCAAAAAAGACTTGGTAAAAAAAAAAAAAAAACAAAAAAGATTTTTGCAGGCTAGATCCACTCGATGTAATAGAAGACTTTTTACCAAAACAAAAGAATTTTAAATTTAAATTGAAAAAAATGAACGGGAGTGGTGATTTTTTCAACTTAAGGAATATTAAGTTGAAGTGACTAATTTTCCCTTAATGAACGGGAGTGGTGATTTTTTCATAATATTTTGTTAATATGAAAGCAAGACTTACTTGGTCGCAAGTAAAAATTTAAATTAGGGTTAAATAAGTTTTTCGTCCCTGTAAATATAACGAATTTTGATTTTAGTCTCTAAAAAATTAAACTAAATGTTTTCATTCTCACAAAAAAATTTATTTTATTTTTGGTCATTAATGGCCATTTTATGTTCATGTGGATGTCAAGATTATAACACTTTTATGTTCAAATTGTATTCATATTATGTTTGCTTATTATGTTCAACCTTCATATATTCATATTGTGTTTAAAAAATGTCAAAAACATGTCCATATTATATCCATTTGGGACCAAAAATAAAACAATAAATTTTGTGAGGATGAAAACATCTCATTTTATTTTTTACGGACTAAAATCAAATTTTGATATATTTATAGGAACAAAAAACTTTTTTAACCCTTTTAATTATTTAGGCACTCACACAAATACAAATGGATAAAAAGAGAATAATCAATTACTTTGTTTTATTCCTTAAAAAAAACAAATTACTTCGTTTTATTAAAATATTTTAATGACACATATTTATATGCGTGTGTGCTTAAGTGATTTTTATAAGTGGTTGTGACCAACTAAAAATCATCCATGAGAATTGTGAAAAAAAATTTATCCATGAACTCCTAAAAAAGTAATATCCATGATATGATATGAAAATTATATTTATTGATTTTTTTTAGGGAAAATAATATATATTGATTGTTAGTTCAACACATTATATTCTTTTTTAAATTGTGATGGTCTCTCTGTCATTGAACTCTGATTTTTTATATAAAAATTTCATATCTCATTTTTTTTAACATATTTTTTTTTCTAAACATATCCTCAATTAATTCTTTTTAAAAAAAAACCTAATTAATTCCCTAAAAAAACCTAATTAATATTATTAGTCCAATATTAGAAAGGGTCTTTCGAATCCCGGTAAGTTTAACTTAGTTGGTAGGGATATTGCATATTATATGCAGGGGCCGGGGTTCGAACTCCGGACAACCCACTTCTCCACAATTAAATCGTGTGAGCTCTAACCACTAGGCTACTTGACAAAAAAAAAAGGGTCTTTCAAAAAAAAATTACTACATTAATTTTGAAAATTGTTGTATACACATTTGCTTAGGCCGAAAAACACATGTAAATTACTCAAATGCCTCTCGTCAATTAACTGCCGAATTATGGAACTGACTGCAGTTAACTACAGAGAAAAACTTCGGCAGTAAACTCCCGAGGAAAACTTCGGCAGTTAACTGTCGCGGAAACTTCAAACCTGTGTTTTTTTTGTGACAAAAACCATAAATTGTCATTATTAATATTTATTGATTTTGAATGTTTCAATTATTTTGGTACGTTTCAAACAATTGCAATATTATACTTATGCATATATATCTTAATAAGAATAACATTTAAAATACTGCAATTGTTTGAAACGTATCAAAATAATAATTGAAACATTCAAAATCAATAAATATTAATAATGACAATTTATGGTTTTTGTCAACAAAAAAAAAAAACAGGTTTGAAGTTTCTGCGGCAGTTAACTACATAAGTTTTCCTCGATAGTTAACTACAGCCGGTTCCATAATTCGGCAGTTAACTGCCAAAAGGTATTTGAATAATTTACATGTATGTTTTTTTCTTCGGCCTAAGCAAATGTGTATACATCAATTTTCATTAATTTTAAGGTTAATAGCGTTTTATCTCTATAATATAGGCAATTTACGGTACACCTCATATATTACAAATCACGTGGATAAAACAATGTTAACCCTTAATTTTACTTTGTCTCCTTCAACAAAAATTAATTTTACTTTGTCCGTTGAAAAAGTACAAAATTTAGATTCTCCTCAGTCTCAGCCCTTATTTACACATTGCCGTCAACTTGATGCAACGCAAAAGCGACGTCGTTTCTGACTCACCGTGTCGACTCGGTACTTTTCTTTCGGAATCGGAATTTTTCAAGTCATTACGGTTTTGATGGTGAAGAACATCATTTAAACCCTAATTTCATGAAACATTCTGATCCTATCGGTCACAATGTATCAATGGCGGAAGTTCAAATACTTCGATGAGGAGTACTTTGAAAAATGTACAATTCAATTAGAAGAAGATCGAGTGTTGTTGGAGCAGAAGGGGTAAGTTGGTGACTGGTTTTGAGAATTCACACTTAAAGCTAAGCTTTTTTCAATTTTTTTAATTTAATGGAAAAATAAGATATGTATGTGGGTCGTTATTGGTTGCTATTTTCATAAAGCGGTGACAAATTAGGCTTAGGCTCTGTTTGGATAACTGATAAGTTAACTTATGACGGATAATCTTATAGGTGGGTAGCTAATAAGCTAGCTGATAGTGGATAATCTAACTAATTGTATTTGTAGTGTTCGGTAAAATTAATGGTTGAATTAGCTTTTAAACATGAAATGACATAAAGAGCCCGTTTGGATTGGCTTATTTTAGAGTTTATGCAAAACAACTTATGCAAATATATAAGTTTTTATGTATTATTTATTAGCTTTTTAAGGTAGTTTATGAAGAAAAAAACTTATGAAAATACAATTTTCGTCAACAAGAATTTATGAATTTATTTATTTATTTGCATAAGGTATTTTTCATATACATCAATAGCCTGACCAAGGGTGCGGCTGTTGGCCTGTTGATCTTATCCTTTTCCCTATCCATGGAAGTCCCAATCATAAAATAAATCTTTTGACTAAACAATTTATGTTCTCAGTTACAATAATTGTTCTCAAACATGTATAGGTAGGTGAGTTATGTTTTTGGTTTTCCTTTTCCTTTCACAAGCATAAAAACAAATTCACTTATAAGCTGTAAACTAATAAGAAATTTTTATGGAGAAAACAGTTCATATTGCAGTTGTTCCAGGTGTTGGATATGGCCACTTATTCCCAATTCTTCAATTCTCCAAACTACTTGTTCAGCTTCATCCATACTTTCATGTCACATGCTTCATTCCCTCACTTGGTTCTCTCCCAACTGATTCAAAAACAATCCTTCAAACTCTTCCATCAAACATCAGCTGTACATTTCTTCCATCAGTGAACTCCAAAGACCTACCACAAGGGATTGCTTTAGCACTTCAAATTCAGCTCACAATAACTCACTCACTGCCATCTATACATCAGGCCTTGAAGTCCTTAACTTTAAGGACACCCTTTGTTGCCTTGGTGGTTGATTCATTAGCAATTGATGCACTAGATTTTGCTAAAGAGTTCAACATGTTGTCCTATGTTTACTTTCCTTCTTCAGTCACCAGTTTGTCTTCATACTTATATTTGCTCAAGTTGAATAAGGAAACATCATGTGAGTACAAAGATCTTCCAGAGCCTATTCAAATACCAGGCTGTGTACCAATTCATGGTTGGGATCTTGTTGACCAAGCTCAAGATAGATCAAGTCAATCTTACAAATTCTTACTCGAACGTGTTGAAAAATTCCACCTTTTTGATGGTATTCTTATTAATAGCTTCCTAGAAATTGAAAAAGGTCCTATAGAAGCACTTACAGAAGAAGGAAGTTGCAACCCTGATGTTTATGCTGTTGGACCAATAATCCAAACACCAACCAAATCCGGTGATGATGCTAATGGGTTGAAGTCTCTGGCATGGTTGGACAAACAACAATCTTGTTCAGTTTTGTATGTTTCTTTTGGGAGTGGTGGCACACTTTCGCAAGAACAAATTAATGAGTTGGCTTTGGGTTTGGAATTGAGTAATCATAAATTCTTATGGGTTGTAAGACCACCAAGTAGTACAGCCAATGCTGCATATCTTTCAGCATCTGATGTTGACCCTTTACAGTTTTTACCTTCGGGGTTCTTGGAGAGAACAAAGGAACAACGGATGGTTATTCCATCATGGGCACCACAGATTCAAATCCTTAGTCACAGTTCAGTTGGTGGGTTCTTGACTCACTGTGGTTGGAATTCAACGCTTGAGAGTGTGTTGCATGGTGTGCCACTAATCACATGGCCTCTATTTGCTGAGCAGAGAACGAATGCGGTTTTGTTGAGTGAAGGACTAAAAGTGGGACTGTGGCCAAAAGTTAATCAGAATGGCATTGTGGAAAAGGTACAAATTGCAGAGTTGATCAAGTGTCTCATGGAAGGGGAAGAAGGTGGGAAACTGCGCAAAAATATGAAGGAATTAAAAGAAGCTGCTAATAGTGCACATAAAGATGATGGATCTTCTACAAAGACTCTTTCTCAATTAGCACTCAAGTGGAGAAATTTGGTGTAGAAAAACAAGTTATATGACAATATGTATTTTGAGATCAAGAACAAGGAGAAAAAGGAGAGAAACTGAAATGTTGATTCTTTGATCTAAAAGTAAAGTTAGTTACAAGAATGCTATTTATTTATAGAACAAATAAGATTATTGGTTTACTTGAGTAGCATGGAACCGGTTATAACTAACTTCTACTAAGGCTATATATGCTATCTATAGTTGATGAGCTGGATTGTTGACTTGCTATAGCATTGTTGTGTGTAGAGATACCTTATTTGGCATGATTCAAGATAAAAAAAAAGATCGCCTTATTTGACCTTATATTTTACAGTTTACTTTAGTTTGTCTTATCTTCAATAAATGTTGTGCATCCATTAAACAATATTGCATAATTCTCAGTGTTTTCTATTGGTGACTATATATATCTTTTGTTTTGTAATATCATGCTTTATCATATCTGAATTTCTATTTACAGTATTCACCTTGTATAGTGTTTGTTTGTGGCTGTTTTAGATATTTAGACTATTATCATCACAAGCTTATGGTGATAGTGTTTTGCATTATCGATTTGCATTTTGCACATGCCCTTTAGACTAGGAATCTACCTTGACACAAATTTGAGACCGAAGAAACTAGATATAGACCAGGGAAAAGTTTGTGTCTTGAAGGTTTTATCATAATCCAGATGACTGATCTTAATGAGAATAGTTGAGTTCTTCATCTTTTTAGCAAAGTTGTTAATATTGCGAGTTAAGAATCGTGCAATTTTGAGCTGAATAAGTTGAAATTTTGAATTATTGATCCATTTATTGTATTATACAATTAAATATGCCATGCATATAGTATTATTATTTTTAATATTATATGAGGTAAACTTATACTAGTCGAGTTTACAAGAGTCAATTTCATATTAGACAGAAAGAGTTTACTTAAACTCTCTACTTTGACAATCTTCTTCCAGGAGAGAAACATTGATGAACCTAAATTTTTCTTATCTTCCTATTCTTTTCTATAGCATTTATTTATTTATACCAAGCTTTGTAATGGGACTTCTCTCTGCTTTAATTACTATTTTTTTTTTACTGGAATTTACTTTAATTACATGAGGTTCTTATTTTAAGGTGAGACATCCACTTGAAGAACAAAAGATTACATTAAGCAACTAGTTATTGAGGGTTGCTTCTAGTCACCAACTCACCGACACCAGGGCTGTTTGATTGCTTCTAGTAGTAATGCTTAAGTTACTATTTTCAAGTGTGTCGGTACACATCCTCAGTTTTTGCCTTATGTGTATCTAACTATATTTATAAGCTAGTGTTGACTGTCTGGTGACATTCTCAATATACATTGTGTTAGGTTAGGAGATGGCACATGAGTTTAAGTTTTGAAGTATAGATATGCTAGTGTTTACCATAAAATATTTAGTTATTGAGATTTGAAGTTAATTACTATAATAAGGTATTTTTGCTCTCTTTGTATTAGTCACCAACTAACTGGATAGGACATGCATTTGTTGTTTCTTTAGGAATTTCTCTTGAAATATGTAGATTACAGAGGGATGACAACTTTTTTGTTTTGTTTTGGTTGTTTGATGAGTAGCTTTTGAGGATGAAACATCGATTTAAGGGAGGTGTAGAAAGTGGAAATCAAAATCAGAGAGGTACAGTTTGATTGATTGCTTTGGGGTTGATATTGTTTGTTTTGGGTAAATGGGCATTTGATTTTGATTGGCAAATTTATTTTTTTACAATGATTTTGATTGATAATAGTTACTTGCTTTAATCTGAGCGTCTTTTAATTGCTTTATTTGTTATTAGAATCTATCAAGCACGAACACTTCAGATGATCACGAGGGATTAATTGCGTATTGCAAAAGATGGTAATTCTATTAAAGGAGGGGATCTGTTTCTTTGAGCTGATGTACTCAATTATTTTGGTGTGCTTGGAGAAGATTGATCCAGAGAAGTAAAAAAAGTTTTGGATTACATCGAGAGGGATAATATTTTCCCCCCATCATTCTCCTTCAAACTCTGTCAAACAATCCTTGCCTCACATCGCTCGGAAGCTTGAGCAGGAATCAAAGATGATTGAGGTTGGTTTGCTCTTATTCTTAACTTTATTTGATAGCTTATATATTTGTCTGTCTGTTCATCTTGTTTCTATTGCATATAATGAATCGCTGTTTTCATGTTTTCTTATATTGTTACATTACGAACAACATAAACAAAAGTATGATTTCCATACAATAAACAGGGATAGTGGAAAAGGCTATGGTTTAGTTATGAACAATTTTCGCATAAGTGTGATGATATTTTCATACAATTGACACCGATAGGCGATAGCAGATAAGACTGGTTTTTAAAGCCGAAGCAGTTCACATTTTAGCATGTATGCAGCTAAGCTGTTTTATTTATTTTCTTCTTACAAATTGCATCCGTTAAAAGCAAGTTCATGAATATTCATTTTTCTCATCCTTATCCTGATTGAAGAAGTCCTGCTGGAGAGATACTTGAAATGGCGCTCCATTAAAAGCAATAGTATTGATACAGTAGAAAAGTTATAACTAAAGAGGACTAGATGTATATTAGAATTCTTGGCACCAAGGGTGTGCTTACTATATGTGATTTTCTAATATGGAATGAGATCATCATGACAGTGTGTACTATTAAGAACATTTGGTAGCATGTTTATTTGACATTTTATTTCGCAGTTTACTTTAATATGTCTTAATCTTCAGTATGTGCTTCGCACCCATTTTTGGATATTGCATACTTCTCTGTACCTTTCTATTGGGGGGAGTATATCTTTAGTTTTGTAATGTCATGATTTATCAGATCAAATTTCTCTGTATATTATTCCCCTTGTATTTTGATTTTGTTTCTGGCTGTTTTAGATAGTTAGACTGTGGTCATTACAAAGTAGTCCAATGAGTGAATGTTCAATGTAATGCAGGTGACGTTGTAATAAATGGTTGTATCAAGTAGCAAGTGACTTGTAAGTTGAAGTATTTTCTATATAATACAATTTTTTATACTATTTATAAATCGAGTTGTGTTATTTGAACAACCATTTCAACGACAACTTATATGACAACCATTAATTTACAAAGAAAGTGAGGTATTGACACAATAACCAAAGCAATAGAGAGAGAAAGTAAAAACATAATGTGAGTATAAAAGAGAAAGTTGTCACAAAAGTTGTCAAAAAATGGTTGTACAAGTATCATTTCTCTTATAGATCAACATTGTATGATAAATGATTTTGTAATTTTTGTGCCATTTAAAATTTTCATTCTCTAATACATCTGAAATCCTTTCTTTGCAATTAAAGCATCTTTCTTGCCTTTCTTTTACAGCCCTTCTGTGCAATAAACATCCATACATGATGATATAATACCTTCCTTTTCATTCTTGTTAACATTTTCTAACTCCAAAGTCAATAGGTGCACTCTAAGTCTATAAGGCGAGCCAAAATTGATAAGTTATCTCTATATTGTCAATTTTAATACACACCCTTGGCTTCCAAGAACATTTGAAAATGTCATATTTGATCAAACTCCCCAAATAAAGTAACCTGGCAAATGAATAGTAGAATTAAAAATTATATTTATCCAATAATTGTATTCCTAATATAAAAATGATAATGATCACTAATTAAAAGTCTTTTTTTTTTCTTTTTTTCTATACCAAATAAAGTCTTTTTACTCAATTCCATGTGCTGGACATAAAGATACTCATGCATGCACTTGGTTTGTGTATCGTCTTGGCAGGGTAGGATGTCAGAAATTTGTTCTTCCCAACATGTGTGGCTCTTATTCATCGTTTTGGAACTTCTCAAACATATACATAATGTCAATTTTGCAGAACATGTAGAGGTAGGTGAGTTCAGTTTTTGGTTTTCCTTTCACAAGCATAAAAAAAAAAATATTAAGTTACAAGCTGTAAACTAGGAACAAATTTTCATGGAGAAAACAGTTCATATTGCAGTTGTTCCAGGTGTTGGATATAGCCACTTATTCCCAATTCTTCAATTCTCCAAACTACTTGTTCAGCTTCATCCATACTTTCATGTCACATGCTTCATTCCCTCACTTGGTTCTCTCCCAACTGATTCAAAAACAATCCTTCAAACTCT
>Ga0315913_1000435_pt1 | contig 36761 bp, 19 predicted proteins | sample MpolsnodulesMG_FD_207736 | JGI IMG/M metagenome (GOLD analysis project Ga0315913, IMG submission 207736) | Medicago polymorpha root nodule microbial communities from Los Angeles, California, United States - small nodules | ecosystem: Host-associated > Plants > Roots > Nodule | place: USA...
AATTACTATTGATCATTAATCAATAATCAACAATTTAAAAATGAATCAAACATTAAAATCAAAATTAACTTTTTCAAAAAAGTCAGTTTTCTGACTACACCGTAGAAGCTCCCATATTAATAAACTAGGCTTATGAAACATGACACACACAAAATAAATACTCGTACTACTTATTATCTTTATCTACAAAATAGATACATATATATAGTTCCTTTCAAAAAAATAAGAAGAGATAAATATAGTTTTTTTATGTGATTTCTCAAAATATAATTATGTGATTTTTTTCTCCCTTACTTTTACCCTTCATTAAAAATATTACTTGACCAAAAAGAAAAAAAAATTAATCAAAAATATGGTTAAAACTAAACAACTACACCAGAAACATAGAGGTTATATCAAGAGACAGTCTTTTGAGTTTCAACACCACTCATAAAAAAGACAAGTAGCAATTTTGAACTTACTTGTACTCCAATACAAAGACATTGCCTTGATTTGATCCACTATTTTATCAATCTTGGCAACGTTGTTGTTGAAAATCCTATCATTTCTTGATTTTCATGATGACCCATATTAAGCAGTGCCAAATTAACCACACACCACACCTTAACTTTTTAGAACAGATTTATCACCTTTTTTATGAACGATTTTTTTTTTATTAATCACCAAGTCTCTGCAAAGGACGAATAGAGACCGGCAAGACTGAAACAACGTAACAAAAAGCGTCGAATATAAGCGGAACAACTCAAAAAACTCATGCACCATGTGCATAAAAAAAACACTGGTAGAAAACCCCACCCAAGCCAACACAAAAATCAAAGTCAAACCCCTACACAGCAGTAAAATTCACACTTGGGCCAAACCCTCAAACTCCACCTCGAATGACCTTACGACCAACTTCCAAAACACCTATCGCCTGCTACTATCACCAAAATCCCTAAAAAAAAACCATTAAACCGCCACAACCTATATAAGAGCACATCACGTTCTCTTTTCACAACCAAACCTAGATAAACACCCGAAAAACATATATTCCAATTTCATAGAAGACATTGTAACATGCCCAAAAACTTGAGTCTAAAAACTGACTTTCAATCTCGAAGTAAAAACGATCGATCCACCAGACTCCGTAAACAAATCACTAAGCCACCCCTTTAACTCCCGTTGATCCGAAGAAGACACCATAACTAGCTCAAAAACTTGAATCGAGCAACTAACTCCCGAGCTCGAAGCAAAAGTGACCGGCCAACCAGAACCCATAAGACAATTCACTAAGGTGGCCAACAGGTGGAGCGGTGGCGCAAACATAACTAGTTGATATCGAAAGAGGGCCTAGCTTGAAAATATCGCATAATCATACCATCCAAAATCAACCACAATCCAATCGAAAACAACCCGAAATTGGAAAGAATATGATGGCCACACCCCCACCAACATTTTCCACTCTACTACTCACCCTTGATCCATACTTATCCTCTAGAACCTTCTTCCAAAGCATCGGGTCCTCATGAAGAAGACATCGTCTCCACTTTGCATGTAAACTTAAGTTCAACAATTTTATTAGCTTTACACCTAAACCTCCCTTGTAGAATTTATTGATCGAATAGTAAAAATAAAATTATGCATAGCTCACACCAACCTCACATGTGCACGATAGAACTAGTTACACTATATATATTTACTCTTGTATTGTTTTTAGTACTTGCAAACATACAGTTTTTTGGTTGTCATGCTTCTTGTTTTGTCTTATCCCCGGATAAGTTTCAATTAATGGTCATTTTCATCACAATAAACATAATTTAATTCATATGCAATCGGTGCATCATTACAACCGATTAAAGCAAATTGTTAACAAAAACAAATGATTAACTTCAATATTAGTGATATTAATCAGATCACCGTATACAATCCAAAATCTGTTGGTTATTTGGCATACATGGACACATGGGCGGATCTATGTTAGGCTATGTGGGGCTAAAGCCCCACATGCCACTTTCCTATTTTTATTTATATATATTATAAAAAAGGGAAATAGTTATTTTGGTCCCTGAATGTGTAATAAATAGTCATAATAGTCTCTAGGTGTATTAAAATTCTAAAATAGTCCATAATTTTGTACTTTGTTAGTCATAATAGTCCCTGAAGTGACAATAAGTAAATATATTGAAGGACTTATATGACAATATCAATGAAGTATTTTAATGTTAGAGACAATTTTGACCAACGAAGTGTACAATCAGAGACAATTTAAAATTTTAATACATTGATGGACTATTTTAGCCCCACATATATCAAATGTCTGTGTTACAATCAGAGACAATTTAAAATTTTAATACATTGATGCAGAGAATAGTGTTGCTAAAGAAAAAGTGTTTGCTCAATAATCATCAAATTTATGTTATTCATATTTGAATTCTTCTATCTAAAGATGCTATATACAAGCAACAAAGATGAGTTTTTTTCGTCTTAATCCTCCGGTTTTCAAGGGAAGAGAGCCCTAACAATCCGAAAACAAAGCTTTAATCTTGTCCACCAGCACCACAGGATCCTCAACTCCATCTTAAATTGATAATAGATGTCTTCTAAATGGTCAATCTAAATCCAAACTAGTGATTAATTTGTAGGGTTCAAAGTTCTGTTAAAAAAATCCAAGTCTAAGCAAGCATATCACCTAAGCAAATGCCAAATTCATAGTACAAAAACTATATAATCTGGCGTTGAGTTGCATCCGATTGCAATCTCTGTTGCTACCATAAGAATATGAGGCATATTTGTCTACCAATGTTAAGCTAAAAGAGAAAAAAGAGAAAAAGATGCAAGAAACCGCTCTGCAAAACTAAGCTATGGAAGCCTTCAAATTGAGAAATTTCACTTTGTTTCTAACTATTATATTTTATAAACTTATATAAATAATAGTGCAAGACTCATTAATAAAGACAAAGAAGAAGGACGGCATAAAATAAATGACATCACTACTAGAACCAACATAAAATAAATGACATCACAGGCGAAAACAAATGAAGAGAATCTTCGATAGCCAACATAGCAAAGCATGTAGGTCAGTAATAATATTAAGCTCAAGGTGATATGAGACTCTCAACGTAGACATAAGAGTTGAAAAAAGTAGAAGGACGGCCTTGAATCTCAAGAATCTTTAGGGTACCATTCTTGTAATTGTAAACATACGACTTATGATGAATCTCCAACAACACTTGGTCTTCCTCCTCATAAATATAAAGCAGATTGGCAAAGTTAAAATAATTACGGAATTTCGCAAATGGAACTGTGAACAGTTTAGTCCAAGATTCTTTATTTCCATAATCCTTCATAAGCCAAATATCCAAAAAAGTTTTGGTATGAGCAAGGACGCATAAGCATTCATTGGAAACCCCCACATTGAGGTAACACAAACGTTCATCTAAACCATAATCAGGCTGTGAAATCTCCTGATAAGACTCATTACATAAATCAAGAGAAAGAATGACACGTGAAGAGTCTTGACTGAATATGACCCAATTAATGGTGCCACTTACGAATTTTCCCGGATATCCTTCGATTTCACTCATTCTATAAGGGAAGTCTCGAATCCTTCTCCAACAATTGGTACCTAAAGTATGTACCCTAACTTCATATATGCAAAAATAAATAGACATATATAATTGATAGAAAGAAACAACAACTACTTTGTAATTACGGGTGAGACAAACCCCCAAGCTAAAGTTATGCAGAGGTTCATCTAAACCATAATCAGGCTGCAAAATCTCTTGATAAGACTTGTTTCCTAAATCAAGAGAAAGAATGACCCGTGAAAAGTCATTCTCTCGATCTAGTATGACCCAATTAATGGTGCCACTTACAAATTTCCCTGGATGTCTTTCGGGTTGACCCATGAGTTGAGACGGGAAGTCTGGAATCGTTCTCCAAAAATCATTACCTAAAGTATGAACTTTAACTAGAGTTTTGCAAGATTTATTCAATTGGTGGCAAAAAACGGCAACTACCTTGTAACTATTGGTGAATTGATCATATACCCAAAACTATATATAGTTTTAGTTGAATGAGTGGGTAGATTTTGCAAAGGTGGCAATATCTTGAATTTCTTGGTACAAGAGTTCCATACTACAAGATTACCATCTCTGCCATAAAAGTCCATCATTTTGAAACAAATGATGCCATCACAAGAGTCAATCAAGGAAACATTAAGGCAAGTGTCTAGAGGGAAGTGGAGGATCGTCTCCGGCATGGTGCTAGTGAAGTTGTTAAAAATAGAGGGAAGTCAGGAATCAAAGCCAAATAATTCCTTTTTCCTAAAAAAAAGTAAAATAGGGGCATACGAGGAGGTGGTTATGACGGGTGCGTGACAAGCCAAGGTGATCTTTGGCAATTAAGGAATTAAGGAATTAAGGAATTCAAGGGCTTGGAAACACACTTGATTGTCAAGAGTGATTTCACAGGGAGACCGTACAGAATTTCTAGCACCAGATCGAGCGATGACAAAGAAAACAGGCCGAGGGGGTCCGACGAGTTTTGTTTTCTTTTGGTGGTAGAAACAACTGATGATGCCGCCATGAATGTGCTAAAAAACAAGAACTAAAACGATTGAGAAGGCAAATTCAAATTATAACCAAAATTATAATGAAGATAGGGTTAGGGTTTTTAAAATATGAATTGCTGGAACAAAGAAGAAGGAGGAGAAGATTACTGAAAGAAGACTTTGCGAGAAGAATTGCTGTAATCATGAACACAATTAGGGTTCTCGAGAGTGAGTGATTTCAATATGAATGAATGAAAGAATTGGGCTTAAGAAACCTTTTTGAATTTTTGTCTTGGAATGAATAGAAAAAAATGGATTGATATTAATCCGATCCGATTCATTATCCGCGATCAATCCTAAACCAGATGGGTCATTAGAGCCTAGCCTATGTATCAATTTCTAATTTTGTTTAATCTAAATTGAGAATCGATTCTCGCTTTTTTTATTTGTAATTCGGAATTTTGTTTTTTCCTTTAAATTTGGAAATAAAGAATACAAAATAATACAGAAATCAAAATCGAGAAATTTTATTCATTTCTTGATAGAATCTATATTTAACGGATCTATCTTTCGGATAATTCAAATTGAATCAATTGGATGTCCGAGTCGGGCCTATATGACATGACGATCCATAAAAATAAAGGCCATTGCGATATATAAAAAACGATCACTTTGAAAGAGCCGTACGAGATGAAAATTCACAGTTTTTTTTTCATATATGTCAAAGTATATTTTATTCTTTGAACTTAATTTAAGTTCTTAAAAAAAACAGAGATGAAATAATTAATTCCACAAAAAAATTATTTTTTTTTTTTCACAAGGTACGTACAGTTCTAAATAAATATTTATTTGTTTTTTTTTTTGAGGGAAGGGCTTAAGAAACATGACACTCACAAAATAAACAGAGAGCTGCTTTTTTGACGTTTATTGTGTCTTAGTAACACAAGTAAATGACTAAAAAACCCAGCGGCAGTTAACTGCCTGCGTGTTTTTTAGTTATAAGTCAGCGGTAGTTAACTACCGTTGGGGTATTTTAGTCTTTTACTTATGTTTTTAGGAATAAGTAAACTATATCCTAAATCATTAAGTTAATAATAAACTAATCAAACTGTTTTTATCGTTGATATTGAAATTAAAAAGAAATGAATTACTTTTTCTTCAATGATGGATCAAAATTTGTAGATATCATATTATGTAAATATGGATTGAAATATAGTACATATATAATTCTTAGGGGACGGAGTTGTATAGTATAACATAAGATGGAAGAAGAATGTAATTCAAGCTTCTTTTATAAGAGGGAATATAATTTATTCTAAATTTAAATACATTTGTAAATGTGCCTTAAAGTCTTCAAGGTCTTGGACTAGGGCACTCTTACTTTGTAAATGCGCCCTAATGAACCTAATTTTTATCTAGGTTTGTTACTCTGTTTAGGGTTACTTATACCGTATTTAAACTTTGTATCATTCTTTGATTCAATCAATTAATAGGAATTTTGATAGGATCCATGATGATAATAAAATAATGACTTAGGTAGTTTATTTTTCAAAGCTTTCGGCCGGATCTCTCGGAGATTGATGTTGAAGAAATTACTAATAGAGTTTTACTTTCATGTGTATTCAATGACGCTAGTTGGGCCATGAGGGGTTTGGGGATAATCACATAAGTCTTGAACAATCATATAAGTGAGAGAGACACCGCATTTTATTCAAAAAATTTAAGACATTAGATTTATAGGTCCTCTCACTTATAAAATGTTCAACATTAACTTTTCCATCCAATAAAGGACATAAAAGAGTGTTGCATTGATTTTCAATCAGATCTCATCATTTAGATATATAATGGTCTTATTCCCTTCTTCACTTATATTAGCACCCCCTTCTCTGGGAGCAGAAAGTGCTTATAAAACATACACACTATAAAATACTTACACAAATATTTAAAGGGGTTTGCTAGGATACATCCATTAGTTTTTATTAAGGTGTATTTTAGCAAATATATAACTAAAAAGTTGTTAAATACACTTTAAGGTGAATGTTGCTAAAACACTCATTCTAAAAAATGAGTGGGTGTATGTTAGCAACTCCTACAGGCATTTGCTAGAATACACTCACTTATTTTAGAAGGTGTGTTTTAGCAAGTTATTACTAAAAAGTAGTTAAATACACCCTAAGGTGTAGCTTGCTAAAACACTCCCACATAAAAACTAGTGGGTGTGTTCTAGCAAATCCGATATTTAAATGGTGAAATCATATATGTAAAATTACTTTAAATTGTTAACGTATGTTCGAGTAAAACATCATTTGAAACAAATCTTATTTCTTAAGACTTGAAAATTTGCAACATTCAGAAATGACAAAGTTTACACATTCATCCATTGTACTTGACACATATAGTAGAGTATAGTACTAAAGATAAAGAGTATTGCAATTATATCTAAGTGAACCTACAAAGGATGATACCAGAGACAAGAGAGGCTAAAGCAAATGCCCCAAATGCAAAGAAGGACATAGAAACAGATGCATTTGCCATTTCTATGAATTTGTCTGCACCACGTTTAAGCCAGTAGTCTTTTAAAAGATGAGCTGCAGTTGCGGCTGAGGATGAAGCTGACATTAAAATATACGCCAAAGTCTGCAGTTGAAAATAAGTCAATCGAATTTCAAACTTGGTATTTTTTTAAATCTAAATTAGAATTTAATCTAAATCGTCTAATCTCAGTTTTACAATCACAAATGTGTCGACCGCATGAATGCATAAAATTGTTGACTACCACTAATCTCAATTCTTATATACATACACACATATATCAAGGTGATAAGTCAATCAAATTCTAAACTTGGTATTTTTTAAAATCTAAATTAGAATTTAATTTAAATCGTCTAATCTCAATTTTATAATCACTGATGTGTCGACTACATAAAATAGATGTGGAAGAACAATCATGAGTCTCTTACTACCTGATGAAGATATAAACTAAATTGATCAGAAAAAAATTAATTAGTTACTCTGATCTCGAATATAAACAAACTTTCATTTTATTTGGTAATGTTGCTCTTAGAATATCCTCATATAATATATATTTCATTTTTTCAATAACTATTTTCATTTATTAAACAAGTTTACATAAAAGCCAAATAGTGTGATTTACCTGATCAATAGCAACATTGAAGTAACCTTGCAGCTTGGGGTTTATAGTGTGCTTTTTTGTGATCAAGTACATCACTAGATGACAAATGTGCAACCCTGAATACACAAATCCAATCACATTCGCTGCAAAACTATACCTGCAAAATGACACTCAAACCAAAATCACATACCATCATCACATTCAATGATATGATAGTCACAAAGACCAAATACAAACAATAGCAATTGCAACATATAGAACAAATAACATTAAAAATAAGGGTGTTTAAATTGACTTATCTGAGCATATTTATTGCATAAGCACTTACAATACTATTTAGACAGCTTGTGGAAATAATTTATGACATGATCATAAGTTGTTTTCAGTTTTAACAAATATTTGATATTGAATAACTAACATAATTCCAATAATAATGATGATTATTTCTTGAAAACATAATAGTAATAATAATAACTAGTAAACAAAATCGTTTGAAAAAATAGAGGTTTAAATTATATGTCATGTATCATTTATAGATGAAATTTCTTAAAAAAAAGATAACATAATAATATAAACTTGTTCAAAACACAAACTTAGATTCTCTCGTCTATGCAGTCAGTCTAACCAGAAGTCAATGACCAACCTTCGGCTAGACCTACTGCGTGTAAGATGATTTTAAGTCCCACAAACACATATCTCAATTTTTTAAAATGGAAAAAAGAAGAGCAACATACTTGAATTCGTCGTGGTTATACCAATGTAATTCGTATGGAGTTTGAACCGTGAATCCACTTGAGAACCAATTTGTTAAATTCTCACTTACCAAAACACTTTCGTCACTAGCACCCAACACCGAGAAAGCAATCAAACAGAACACAAAAGCAAAAACCCTAATCACCAACAAAGCCACGTACCACTTCACCTCTTTCTTGGATTTCAAGAAATTAGTAATTACTACCTCAATGTCTCCACTTGTGTTCTTAGGATCCATCATGTTTATCTTTTCCTCCAAGACTTTGAGTACTTCATTGTTATCTTCTTGTGTTTGTTCTTTTGCTTCATCTTTCCTATCTTGATCTAAGCTTTCAATGTTAATAGTACTCATAGTGAAATTTTCAAAAAGCAAAACTTTTGTAACTAAAAGCATCGAGTAAAATGAACTTGACTTTCTTTATAGCAGCATACTCTCTTTTTTTTAAGGGAAAACTAAAAAAAAATCTCATAGGTTCCTTCAACTTTAAGTAATCTTATTTGAGACATTGTCGGATATTAAATGTGAACACGACTCTCGGTCGATATTCAAAACTTTGTTTTGTCACGTTGTAAAAGTTTATTACATTCCACTAAAATCAATCAAGACCGTTGGTACTAACCAATCTTATGTATTTGGTTAATAATGATTATTTTTTTGTTCTTTTAAAATTAGTTATCTTTAGTTTAACTTGTTACCTTTTGACTTTTGGTTTGTGTTAAGTGGCGTGCATGGTACTTTTTTTTTGTTTGTTGCCGTTTACTTTAAGAGCTTGAAATGACCTTTGCCTTTTCTTCTAGATGGAAAAGAAATACCATTTGGCCATGATGAGAGTGCCAAGACCAATCCCATATACAAAAGATCAAATATTGCGAAGTTTTTTTTAAGACTAGTAGAGTCTTGTTGAGTATAAAAATCTAATATCATATCATTTGGTGTCGCGTCATTTTTTCTATATTGAATTATATTTTTAAGTTGATTTTGGATTAATTTTAATTTAGGAATATCAATACCCTTTTTTTCTATGGATACCAATAAATTGTCTTTTTTATTACGTGAACAAAATAATGTGCATCCTTGTACTTTTGTTTTTGCAAGAGTATGTATGAATGTATGTATGTCTGCAAAAACATCGGTACCGGTACATAACCAGCTCTTTTCACGGCAACATCCTCACGTTGCCGACCGCCTTGGCCTTGAACCATTTGGGCTACATGCGTCATCGCCGCACCACCCCTTAAAGCCATCCGACACTCATCAATTGTGTCCTTATAAATCCTCTTATGTCATTTCCTTCTTTATTAATAGAATCGAGAGCTACACTTCAAAACTTCAACGATTGGTCAAATCCACCACTCATCTAAACATACATAAGGTCTATTCTTCGAAATACACAGCTGGCACAAATTTACAATGTGAAGAGTATGTGAATGGCTTTTGGATATTGTGGTTGTGCTTTTACTTCAAATTTTAAAATTATCAATCAATTTAGAAATGGGACAATATAAACATAAATATTCTCTTTTAGTTGATAAATTATTGCAACAATTTCATACAAGCAAGAGTCCAAATCAGTTGTCAGTTGATTACATTGTGAGTGCCAAAAGGCATTTGGACATCGTGAGGATAAAATAATTAATTTAACATAAAATGTTTGTTTGCTTATGATAAATATGCATAATTAGAGGGTTTAAACTTTTTTTACTGATTTCTTATATATGTTTGCTTGTAATATTATTTGAGACACTATCGAACACTAAATATGAATCTTAAGGATCTCTTCCAACAGAGATTCAAAACTTGATTCACTATGTTATGAAAAATTATCTCTTCTACTAGACTCAACCTCAATCGGTGGAGGGTTTAACTTTTTAAAAAGAAAAGTACATACTTTGATTTAGATTGAGGAAAGATCAAACCAAACAACCACCCTTTGCATCAGTTAAATTAATAATTTCTCCAATTACTCACTGGTTCATAACTCATGCTTTCCAGACTCCATAGAGCACTGATTCACCTAATTTTGGTTCAATCCATCCAGCTCATAGTATAAAAACAAATCTCCATAAGATATGTAAGTAACACATTACTTTCAACATATTTGGTAAAACTCATGTAAATCATACCCCCTTTGCAAGGGCCAAAGCAAATAAGGAATGAAAACCATGCAAGTTCATAAGAATCACATGAATTCCATCCATTAATGTTTTTTTGATATTTCATGTTTCAATGTAATGTTCCAATGCATTTATGTTACATTTTACATTCTACAAATAGTTATTAGTGGCTAAAACCTTGTAACCAGTTACAACCCAGCAAAGAATTCATGAGCTTCACGATATCGTTCCAAAACAACATTAAAGAGAGGATGGATGGGTTCTAAGAGATTAGAGTAAGGGCCCATTACTACCTTAGGTAACGGTGGAGAATGTGGGCGCTTGGACCAACTATACTGGCACAATGACAGCCCACTTAAACAGTAACATGAGTGATAGTGATCCCTACGTTTACCCGGTTTGTCCCGTAGTCCACCGTCTTGCTCCTGCATCAATCAAGCACAAATTACAGTTAGAGAAATTTAAATATCTACTTAGGCATCTGCATATTTACAGAATATAATGTCAGATGAATCAAAACAAATGTTCAAATTCTTGGATAAGATGCAATAGTATAAAGCAGAATTTCCATTTCAAGCTTTCAAGGGATCGAGTAAGGTATCCTTAGAAAGACATGAAACCAATATACAAAATATAAAATGCATACCTGTGCACATAAAAGAATATATTGCTGTAAGGCAATGCTGTGAAAAAGCGGTTCACTTTCTCTCCACTCGTTAATAAAGTTAAAACCAATATTTTTAACATCAGATGAACAGGATTCACTTATCCCTGCAAGAATTAGAATTTAAAGTGAAGTGTTAATGTCCTAAGAAATGAATATAGAAAGAAATTCCGTGATTGAAGAAAATTTTCAAATATGTGCTTCAAAGTCAACCTACCTTCACGCCTGATATGGGAAGTTGCATGACTTGATGTTCCAGCCGAACTTTCCTTTTCGTCAGGCGCATCAGATTTTGTAAAAGACTGTGATGCCTCTACCATTTGTTCGTCAATAACAGATTGTAATCTTTGCAATAGTGCAACAGCACCTCCCTGAAAACTTTCATGTTTTTAGCCAACTATATCACAGAAAAGACTTGTGAAGAAAATATAAAATTTCAATCACCTGCCAAAACGAGTAGCATCCATCCACCAATTTATTCGTTCTCCCCTGAAATCCACACTCCTTACCTTGCCGAAATACAACCCAATCCTGAAGAAAGGAAACATAATTTATACTTCATACTACTTAAAAAGTTCATAAACTAGTGGGAAGCCACTAAAAAGAGCAATTCTCTTACAAGTAAACGAGGCAAATCCAAGCGAGTAGCCTCACCAATCAGAATCATTGCAGCTAATCCACAAAACGCATACCTGATTTAAAAAAAAAATAGTAAAAATATAAGATAACTTATCATGAGGGTAGATTGACTTTTTATTCCAAATAATATAATTGTGAAGAGGTATAAAGAGAAATGAGAGAAGGGACGGTTGGAAAGTATGATGATACATACCCACCATGAGCCTCAGAACCAGGCTCACCAGCAATGCCTCCCTCATATGTTTGACAGCTGCAAAGAAAAATATAGTGTATAAGACATGTATTACATAACATATAGTACACTGCATGCAATCAATTATTTCATTTTTCTAGTTGACCAAAGAACTATTGTACACAGCAAGAAACCCAGAGTTCAACAAAACCTTCAAATACAAGAAATAATAAAAAATGGAGAGAACTCAGTACCCCAATACAACATTTCCCAAAGGCACCAAACATTGTGACTAGTGCAACTTTCAATTACAGTTAATGAAAAGACGACAGTTTGCCTTACTACCAAAACCACTAGATTAGCAAAAATGGAGAGAATTCAGTTACCCTCGCCGCCATACCACCAAAGGCATGACTAATACCAATTTCAATTGTTACCAGTGTTTATACTTTAAAGGTCATGCGTGAGGCCCCATATACTTGTAAAGAGATCCTTAAAAACGTTTTCTAAAATGCAAGCAAACTTTGAACCCTTGCAAATTGAACTTAAGGAAAACCACTCAAGAATCAAAGTTGTAGGAACAAAAGTAACAAGTTTGACTAGTACAAAGTTTCTAGTCTAAACATTGCAAGTGCTTCTTGAAATTAACATTATAATATTGTACAATCAAGCTGGAAACACTCAGCTCAATTTAATTCCAAAATTAAAGCAAGTTCATCTTGAAACTAACCTTAAAATGAAGTCTCCAACATTCTTGATCAGCTCATCATCCAAAATGTTTAGAACACTTGCTACCTGGTTCCAACAAGATTCCCGGTGTTATGAAATAGATAACTTTTTGTACCAGCCTTAGCATTAAAAGTGATCCCCTCCCACAATGAAAATCATAGAGGATAACGGTAGAATAAGAATAAGTCTATGTTGTTAATCTCATATAACGGCACATAGTGCCGAACCCCAAACAAAACAAAACAAAACAAAGAATGCAGAACGAATGCAAGCAAATGAAAGACGAAGAAGAAAACACAGAAGTGGGGAACAACCGCAATAAAACACAAGAAAATAAACGTGGGAGTCGTAATATTAATATAGCAGGTCCCTTAAAGGGTTAGAATTGACATTTATACCCTTAAAAAAAGACAACATTTTCAAAATATAGGCTTTCGAGAATTTTTGCCCTGAAACCCTAAGAGCGAGCGCGATTCCGGGTTGAGGCCACAATTCCACCGCAGTTTGCGGACGCGACAAACGCTGCTGCTGAAGGCGGCTTGCAGGAAGATGGCGTTGCGCCGAACCCTACCAATGCTACGCTATTCTGCTATATTGTGCTCTGTAGTGGCACTATTAACAACATAGGTCTAAGTTAGCCAACAGCTCTAGCATCATTCCTAACTAGTAATATGCTATCCAGGCCATGTCTAATACAATAAAATGACCATTATAATAACTAGTATAACTCTCAAAACAAACAAAAAGTGAAAAAACTAGTATAATTATGCTGATGAGATCCAAAAAGTGCAATGTGTGCACATTAACACATCTACACATGCATGTGTGGAAGAAAGACACAGAAATAGAGAAACCAACTTACAGAAATGGCAGTGTAGCACGCTCGAACATCGATTTCTCCTTCATCATGCATCCTGAATAAAACATTTGATGATTGAAAAATTAAAATAATGAATAAAAACAAAAAGATGGTTCCCCAAATAAATTCTGAACGCGTCAACAAAATAATCAGCATTAAGAAATGCTTTTAACAAACTACTCAAAGTCACACCATTTAAATTTGTGCAGGATAGCAGATTTATATTTTCACACAACCGTCCCCACAAACATTACCAAATCAAAATCTGGCATCGCTCATGTGTGTGAATAATTGCAATGTGTGCAAGCATTCACACGTCAAAGCGACCAGATACAATAAAATGAATATGGGCAGGCATCAATCTAATTTCTTTTTGTTAATTGAAGGCACAGAGATGAATATAATAACATACCTGAATCCCCCATTTGGCTGTTTCATCCGCCGCATAAACCCATACAATTTATCTCTGAGAATAATATTTTCAAAGTGTAAAACAAATCAATTCCAAATACAGGAGAACGGAACTCTACCGAACAAAAGATAAGACAAAATATTGCTAGAGCTTGCTTTGAAGAGAATAAACTGACCACCTATTAATTGATGCCAAAGCTTTATCACCACCCAAAGTAATAAGAGTATTGACTGCAGCATAAGTTGTGGCAAGATGAGGCATCTGAGGAAGATTTCAAAGATACTATAAGCATTATGCTTTTCGAACAATTAAAGAATATAAAGGAAAGACGCAACATAAAATTTTGAAAACTATTATGGTCCTTCCAGGAAGTACTGCAGTTACAGCAAAAAAATTGACCCAACAGATACATGGAATATGCATTACATGGAAAATATAAGATTATAAAGTACTTATTGACTATAACTCGATCAACAAAATTGGGGAAAGGAGATAAAAATAAAGCTGAAACTTATTCAAATGAACTTGGCTCGAGCTCGAACATAACAGCCTTCTTACTTCACACAACTGAACCATGCATGAACCAAGATACCAAACCACCCTTTGACATATTCTCATAATCTTCGTAATAGAAAGAGCTATATATTATATATAAATATAATATATAATTATGGGGGATATTATACTTAAAACTAGCCATGGTATTAGTTTCTATGGATATGCATAAGAGGTGGTAGCAAGAAACAATAAAATACAGTTACATAGAGAGAAAAGTTAAGAATCAAATTCAACAAAACTATAGTTTGATGTTCAACTAGAATTAGGTTAAAAAGTGTAACAGTTGCTTGCCTGGCCAGGTCCCCCAGCAAATCCACCATTTGGATCCTGTTAGCATTTAAAAAACAAGAGATTCATAAAGAGGTAGAAATGTGATAATAAGGATAAAGTATCATCTAAGAAATCCTCTCTTAAATCAAATAACATAAAACATCACAAATAAATGGATCATCTGGGCTAGGTTTGACACTCTCAATCAAGACCAGTACAAAAATAAAAGTCCAAACAAATCACGGTTCGGTGGAAAAAAACAATATTATTTTTCAGTCATTAGAGTCTAGAGTTAGTAATACTGTAATACAATATAGTGCATCATTATCATTTTCCAGTCATTATTTTTTACTTATAACTATACATTGACAATACAAACACACAAATGTCCAATCATATCTTACTATCTTAGCACAGTATAAACAAATTTTACGAAGTAATATTATGATTGATAGTAAAAAATGATTGAACGTATATATAAAACTTAGTTGTGCTATCAATGTATACTCAGATGAAGTTTCAAAAATCATCAAAGTTTATGAGGCCTGTGCGACCATGATTACACATGCATTTGGCCGTGATTCTCCGCAATATCAAGAATTGGGATGCAAACACAATTTAAAAGCTTGCTCAAACCCTTAAAAGCTTGCTCAAACCCATCATAACAACAATGTTCATTGCATACTTCAAGTTGTTCGAGGAAATGAATTTCCAATGTGTCGCTTAGTTCAGAATTTGTTTTTATTTGCAGTTAATATTGTTTTATTTGCCAAGATAATCTATAGACTCACATCACATTGTAAATAAAAGAAAAAGTAACATCATGACGTGTAGGTATCATGAAATAAGATTGGATGCATGCATCAAATGGAAGTTTGAATTAAAAACACATAAAATGAAGAGTTTAACACCTATGCAACGACATTGTACAGATATTTTGTGGAGATGTACAATCATTTTTAATCATATATGATATTTCACAATGGTGTCATTTATAATATAATTTCCTAAAGCAGACATACAAATGTCAACAATAGTACTTGTTATTACAGATTAGATGTTTGGCCGTAAGCACATTTTATGTGGAATCCAGGTTCAATGCCGGGTCACCACACTTCCCCCTCCCCATGTGTGTGGGCCACTAGGCCAATAGAAAAAAATAATAATAGCGTCTGCATTAAGATATAAGGATTTAAAGGATATGTTGTGTCAGTCTAAACTAGTTTTTACAATTTCGATAAAAGATCCAATCCAGTATTTTGCAAAAAATCATCTGGCTTTCAAAATTAATTGCATTAGATGGAAAAATGGTGGTCACACATAGGATAACAGTGTAAAAGAAAAACTGATCCAAAGGGACATTTTATGTTCATTAAGATATAATTAGGAGCTGTCTAAATAAGCTTTCATACGATCGGTGTATGTATAGCAATTAAATTCAAAATTGAAAATAACAACAACTCATTTATTCATTCATAATAAGCCAAGTGATATGAAAATAAAATAAACCTGGCAACGGTTAAGAAAATCAACTGCGTTATCTTCAAGTTCATCATCAATAGTTTCTCCCAACAAAGCAATTGCGTGAATAATCCAGTAACACAGCCACGGTCGACTGCAACCATAAACCACAACAACACTTCACCATTTTTTTCAAATACCAAAAACTAATAACAGAATTCACAACAATCACACAAAAAATCAAAAATAGAAAGAAGTAGATACTTTGCATCTAATACTGAAAAAGCTGAACCGAGATGGCGAAGTCCTTTAGAAAGATATTCGATGTGTTTATCTCGTTGCAACTCCAACCTGAAACGTGAAAACGAAGATAAGTACAACTAACCTAACTAACTCTTAACGACCTATTAACAAATTTTATATGATTACTGGCAGGATCTACCAGATAGCATCCAATAAGTCTAGCATAATGCAAAATTTGCGCCCACAAAAGGGGAGCAAACCACGCAGTAGAGCATGCATAATTTAAACACCAGAAACAACACACGTTGAGTTGACACGTCGACACCGGATATTTTTGAGATAATGACATAATTGTATGTAATGACATCGTTTTGGTGTTGGACACTTGCACGTGTCACACACTGGACATCCCTTGGATCAGAAATGTCAGTGGTATAGAGCTAACAAGTATAACTAATTTAACTAATTCTTAACTACCTATTCACAAACTTATTTTAGAAAATGACATAATTGAATGTAACATGTTTCGGTGTCAGTCCTACTGAGATAACAAGTATAATCACAAACTTATTTTAGAAAATGACATAATTGAATGTAACATGTTTCGGTGTCAGTCCTACTAAGATAACAAGTACAACTAATCTAACTAATTCTCAAGTCTTTTTATTATTATTTTAAAGTCAAACTAACTCACCGAAATTGGTACCAGGGATAGAATCGAACTTGAGACCTTGAGAGGAGAACACTCCAAAGTCCCAAGCCAACACCACCAAACCAACCCAAGCGGGTTCTAATTCCCAAGTCTTAACTACCATCAACAAACTTATTTTAGAATATTACATAATTGAATGTACTGACATGTTTCAATGTTAGGACACAGCTTCGATCAAAAGTGTCGATCCTACCGAGATAACAAGTATAACTAATCTAACTAATTCTTAAGTCTTAACTACCTATTTCCAAACTTATTTGACAAAATAGTATAATTGAATGTAATGACATGTTTCGGTGTCAGCCAATTACATGTGCTAGACACAAATTCGATTAGACATGTCACTGGTGCTACAGAGATAACAAGTACAACTAATCTAACTAACTGTTAACTACTATTATTATTTGGTGTCGGACACTTACACGTGTCGGACACTGAGACACGCCTTTGATCAGAAGTATCCCTGCTACTGAAATGACAAGTATAACTAATCTAACTAACTCTTAACAACTATGAACAAAGAGAAAATTATAATAATGAAATTTAATTTTGAGATTGAAAATTTGAGAAATTGAGAACGAAGAGAGAGAGAAGATAGTTACATGAGGGATTGAGCGTTACGAGGAATAGTGGAGAAGAGTTGATAAATCTGAAACACTTGTGATTCTACTATCCATTGATCTCTTTGACTCACTGTCGGAGAAGGTGGTGTCTCCGCCGCAGATGAAGGTTCCATCGGTTACACCGTCGGTGCTTTCTGGAACTGACAGTGTAAAAATTGAACAGAAAATTAAGCTTCTTTGTTTTCTCATTTAAGAGATTTGGGCCTGTAAACATTTGTTAATCTTTCAGGCCCAACCTAATGAAAATTGCATTTTTGACTTCACTAGGTTTCTAAAAACACATAAAATTTTCAGAATTGCCTCCGACTACCGTTGGCGCCCAGCTGCAGTTAACCACCGCTGACTCATCTGCATTTAAGTTCGGTTTCTGGCAGAGCATCAATTACGAAACTTTGCACATCTTCTATATGTATTTTTATAGAGGTGTATGTAAAGTTTCGTAGCATTCCGACTAAGTCTCGGTTTATTTTGATTTTTCTGAACTGCGCAAAATCGCTATTTTTTTTTCAAGTGCGAGTCCAGAAAAGTGTCCTAGAGGTTGAATTTATTTCAAGATTTTTTGCACTCACGTTTAGAACAAAACAATAACATCTTCCACAAAAAATTCAAATTTTTCGACAATTGAAGGATTAAATATGAATTTTTAACGCGCCTAAAACTCAAGACACCAAAATATCAAAACATCAACTTGGAAATTGAAATTTGTGCTGTTTTTTTTTTTTTTTGCAAACACCTCTATAAAAATACATATAGAGAATCTGCAAATTTACGTAGTATTTAGACTAAGCCTCAATTTATTTTGAATTTTTTACTGAAACACACGTAAAATCCCAATATTTTTCCAACTGCGAGTTTTTTCATCATTTTTTACACACATGTTATGGACAAAAAAAACATTTCCCAAAAAAAATTAGAATTTTTCGACAACGGATGGATTAAATATGAATTTTTAATGCGCCAAAAACTCAAGAAACCAAAATATCAAAACGTCGTCCTATAAATTGAATTTTGAGCTGGTTTTCTGCAGACAGCTCTATGAAAATACATATAGAGGGTCTGTAAAGTTTCGTAGAATTCCGAATAAGGTTCAATTTATTTTGATTTTTTTACCGAAGTGCGTAAAATCACAATTGATTCTCTTCCCGGAATTGCACTTAAGTGCAGCAAAGCCAATTGTAGTTAACTGGAGCTGAAGCCAGCGGTAGTTAACTTATACCGGTTTGCCAACGGTAGTTAACTACCACTGGATGCATTTTAGAATTTTCCATGTGTTATTAGGAACTTATTGATGTTAGAAAAGCAATTTTCCAACCTAATCATGACTTGTATTTTAAGGGCACCGTTAAAACTCATCTTTTTTTACGGTAAAGTAAGTGACAAATATCACTCGAACGTTTTGAAAAAAAATCACCATAACTTATACACATTTGCGATATTTAGATTTGAATATGAATGAAGATGTTTAACCTAATAGATTCACGTTGTCAGTTAAATTATATGTTTCAGATGTAAAAAATGTTTGATATGTTGAATATGAGACCAAATTCATAATGCATCAATTCTTTTTTTTTTTTAGGAATAATGTATCACTTCTCTTTACTCAATTTATATATTGTTTTTTTGGTCAAACTCAATTTATATATCTTTTAGTCAGGATTTGATCTTTCGTTCGTTGTCAATAAAAAAAAATCTATTACCGTATTAAATTTCTTTTATTTGTAAACGAATTGGTAGACATCACCAAAAATTCGCACGCACAATTGTAAGGTCTTAAAGTTCGAACTCAAATGAAAGTCTTCAGTCTAGCGATATAGACATTTTTCGTTTAGGCTAAACTTTATAGACTATTTATATATTTTAACTTTTTTTAACAAGGCAAAATGTAATAATATATTAACACAAAAAAGGAATCTATCTAGCACAAAACGTACCGGACTAGAACATCAAAGTCTTACATAAGTAACAACTAGAAAAAAAACCAAAAAAGTAATAAATTATCCTAAACAAAAGGCCTACGACACCAACTATGATAGTCAAAAGCAATATGAGCAAATTTTTCCTTCCGCCGCTAGTAAGAAAACACCTTAATTTTGTCCAAAAGGTGATAATTAGAGCTTTCTTTATTATTAAAAATGATGTCGTTCCAATTTTTCCAAATAACCAACGTACAAAAGAACCAAACTAAGTGCGTTATAGTCCGCTGTGATTTTGTAAAACATGTCAAGATAGCAAACTGGACAAAATGATCTGCAATTTCAGATGAATCAACCAATGAAATATCAAACCAACTATGAACGAGATGACAAAAAGAACGGAAAATGTTACACATCAAGAATAAATGGTTTGTTGGTTCATGATTTCCGCCATTTTTTTTATGATGATATGACTTTTTTAGGGTGAATAATAATTCATTTTTATTTCTTATTTTGGTAATGGTTGAGATTAACTTTGCTCTTACTAATGTCAAATCTCTTTTACATAGACTTGACCCCAACAAAATTAAATTATATATAATGAGATGATGGCAACACAAATAAATTCAAAAAACACAAAGATACAAAAGACAAAAGAGAAAACAAATGCAATATTTAATAGTAAGAGTGACACATAGGCAATGAAAGCAACACTTTACATTACAAGTCGATAGTGAGAACTCAATTGCTTTTTTGTTTCCATAAAGAGTGTCTCTAAAAATATATAATGAAAGTCAATTATTACTCAAATAATTCCAACTTTACTAAAGCTGGTCAAAGTTTATCTACCTATTTATTTGGTAGAGGCTACGGTGGGAGACCTCTTTAGGTCTCCTACAACAGGAGACTTGAATTTTATTTTTTCTGTAAAATGTATGTCAACTATTGGATGTAGTTTAAATTTTTTTGAATGGTTGAGATTTGTAGGTTATATGACCCAATAGGATTGTACTATTTAAACATCTATATTCATTTTAAATTTTTTTATCTAATTATAATTAGTAGATCTTTTTAAGTTTTTTTCGTACGTTACGTCCTTTAAATTATTTAATTGTAACAAGTTTATATTTAAATATTTTTCGTATCATTTAGATCCTTTAAGTTATTTAATTGTAACTTTTAGGTCTTGAATAACTTGCATTTTTAAGATCTAAAATCCATAAAATTGTTACGGTTAAATAACTTAAATGACCTAATTCGTACGAAAAAAACTTAATAGACCAACTTGTTACAATTAATTAACTTAAAAGACCTAAGTAGTAAAAAAAACATAAATTACCAATTTATTATAATTAAATAACTTAAAGGACATACGATGTAATTTAGTCTATTTATTCAAGAGAAATGATATTTGTATAACCATTTTGTGATAACTTTCTCTCTCATACTCACATATGTTTTTACTTTCTCTTTCTATTGATTTAGTTTACATGTCAATACCTACTTTTTCTTTGTAAATTTATTGTTGTCTCAAAAGTTATCACACAAATAGTTGTTCAAATAACACATATCTTTTTTCAATTAACCACTCCTATTTAATTATTTGGACTTTATTTTTACTTGATGGGTAATATATAAGACACTGATTTTTTGTTACTGTGATTAACTACGGTGATTTTTTTAATTATAATTCATAGTAATTACAGTTAATTATTTTTCCTACCACGACTAGATTATTTAACACATAATATAATAAAAAAGATCAAAACCGGTAATATTCAACAAATATTATAGTGAACTACCAAAGAGGATATGGATGTTAAATTAATTAATATGAATTTCCAATATTGACCCTATAATATTGATACCTACAAATATGTAAATAAATTATTAAAAGTATTACTGTAAAGAGGAATGATATTTTTACATTCAATTTTTATCAACTTTTCCTGACAACATTAACAATAGGGAGAGAAAAAGGAAGAGAGAGAATAACAGTATAATGAGAGTATGAAAGAGAGAATTATCACAAAAGTTGTTAAAAAATAGATGTTCAAATATCATTTCTCTCCTATAAAACATATTACCTCCTACAATAGGTAAGAAATAGTACAACAACCTCCCAAAACAAAGTTATCCTTTAAAAAAAAAAACAACTAAAGTTACATCTCCTACTTTGTATGACCTATCTTGCTTTCTCACCATAGACGGCACCTATTTATTTGCTTCCATTTATTTCTCTCATGTGAGATTAAAATTGAATTTCAATTTTGTACATACACTATTAATTTTAAATTTATCATAAAGAGGTATGGTCTAACAAAGAATATAGATTTTTATGTCATATTGAAAAATAGTTGTACTCATATCAACACTAATGCAGTAAAATCATCAGAACTTCACAGTCAAACATCTTTTGACGAAAGTATAACTAAGATGGATAAACTCATTCAAATTTTTTATGTTACACCTCATCCACACGAGCCGATTGAGACTTATTGTTGTTGTTGGGACAATGAGAACTGAATAAATCATTTACATATATTTACATTAATTAAATTAAAAAAGCAAGAAAGGGAGAGCAGTTAGAAAGGGTAAAGCCTTCCTCACTCAGGTTAAGTTAAGCAGTCTTTCACTGTTCTGACTGCCCCTAATATCTTTCAATTTTTTTCTATATAAACCCCCCTCTTTACTCTTCACACTTCACATTAACCATTTTCTTCTTCTCTTTAATTATTTCAGTTTCATCACTTTCATTGAAACAAAAATTGTTTGAAAATGGCTATGAAACGTGCTACTTCAACCTTGATCACTGCTTCTTCAAAGATTTCATCACTTTCTTCACCTTCTTCCATCATCACCAGAGACCTTCATGTAAGCTCAATCTTTTCATGCATCTTAATTTCATTCAATCATTTGGCAATTTGTTTACTCATCTTTTCATTTTTCTTGATCATTTTTTAAGCAATCATTAATATTATTAACAATTCAATTTATCTAAAAATGATAAATTAAGAACTCAAAAGAAGGTTTGGTTTGATAATTGATCTGGTATATGTCAATTTTCTTTGCTCTTTCTTGCATGCATCGTGATGATCCGTGACATTCACGCGATGTCAGTATGCCACCATCTTGTCTCCATCAATAGTCAACACTTGTCACATAGAGTACTCGTCAAACTTATCTTAAAAAAAAACTATATTCAAATACATCAATTAATCCTTTTATTTATACATCAATTAATCTAAAAGAATATATATGTTCATAATAAAGTTAGTTTAGTTGGTAGGGATGAGGTTAGTTCAGTTGGTATATTGCATGTTATATGTAAGGGGCTGGGGTTCGAACCCCGGATACTCTATTTTTCTATAATTAAATTGTGTGAGCTCTAGTCACTAGACTACTTGACATAAAATATGATTAATAATTCTCTGAGTCTCAAATTATACATCGCTTTAGAATTTTTTTTTTTTTATCTCAATGTCGCTTTAAAAAAAAAGAAAGAGAAATCAACATTTATTTCACCTTTTAAAAATGAGTCTTAATGGTGGTTAATGAGAGAGTGAGTGTTAGAGATACGGATAAAAAGAGTGTGTTCTTAGTGTTCCATTTTATATTTAATTAAGGGTCTTGCTAAACCAATGCTCCGGACAATGGTTAAAGAATAATTTTATGAAGAATAATTTTAAATTTTAATTTTTAATTTTAATTTTATATTTAATTACACAATTTTTTATAATAAAATTGTTTGTTTTACTTGTTTAACCAATCCTCAATGCTCTAGTATACTCTTTAGAAAAAAAATCACATTTTTGAAAATTAAATAATTATTTTTAGAAGTTGTCATCCGTGCATTATTTTTTTAAGGGTCATCCGAATATTATAATAAATCACTTTTAAAATTTAAAATAATCACTTTAAAAAGTTTTTATGAATATAAAATAATCACTTTTTCTAATTAAATAAAATAATAATTATATTATAAGCTTCTTGTAAGTACTTATGCTAGAAGAGAAGTCCACATAAGCTCTTCCAAACCCCCTTTTAAATTGTGGAATAAAATTGGTGTAGGGTACACTATCCATTAATTATTAAATGTGTGCAACCCTACATTAGTATAATCATTATACATGTCCAGGACACACTAGATTTTCGGTGTACTAAAATAATAATGTTAAAAAAAAATTATCCAATGAAATTAAATTCTATGTACAATTTCACCTAAAATAACAGTTTTAGTAGTTTTATTTATGCTAGTTTTATCAGGACAGGTTTATTTGTAACTCTAACAATTGTTAATTAGAACAAAATAAGTCGTCAATTTCCTTATGTTTCATTCTTATGTACATCCTTCAAATGTAATTTTTTTTGGGGGGAAATCTGGTGTTGCTATTGCCCACCATGGCTTATACCGGATCCGCCCATGTGTTATAGTGAATTATTCATATTATATATTTAGATATGTTTTTGTAATTTTGATACATTTAAGAATTATAATAACAACGGCTCATACATTCAGATATCAAAATGGTTGTTAACCCTGTCTTTATGTATACTTGTTTTGTTCTTTGACTTTCTTTTCTTATGCATTGCCATTTTTTTTTTCGGTTGTTGAGAATAGGCCTCTGGTGGAAAGAAGAAGATTGTAGGTGTGTTCTACAAAGGCAATGAGTATGCTTCCTTGAATCCCAATTTTGTTGGATGTGTTGAAGGAGCATTAGGTATACGCGAGTGGTTGGAGTCACAAGGACATGAGTACATTGTCACTGATGACAAAGAAGGACTCAATTCTGGTTAGCATTAAGCCAAATTAATCCACCCTCTTATTACGTCTATACAGTAATTAAACTTTGGTGGTGGCCGGGGTTTGAACCTCGGGCCTTGCATATATTATGAATTTAAACATTTTTTCTGTTAAACGTTTTACTTGAATACAAGAATATGCAGATAATATCTCAAGTTTGTGATTGCGTGAACTGATGACTAATTATTGTCCTGTTGCCAGAACTTGAGAAGCACATTCCTGATCTAAATGTCCTGATATCCACACCATTTCACCCTGCCTATGTCACTGCGGAAAGAATTAAAAAAGCTAAGAATTTAGAGCTGCTTTTAACCGCCGGCATTGGTTCTGATCACATTGATCTCAATGCTGCGGCTGCTGCTGGTTTAACCGTCGCAGAAGTCACAGGAAGCAACACTGTGTCGGTTGCTGAGGATGAGCTCATGAGAATTCTCATTCTTGTGAGGAATTTCTTGCCTGGTTACCATCAGGCTATTACCGGGGAATGGAATGTTGCTGGCATTGCACATAGAGCCTATGATCTTGAAGGAAAGACAGTTGGAACGGTTGGTGCTGGACGAATCGGGAAACTTTTACTCCAAAGGCTGAAACCCTTTAACTGTAACCTTTTATATCATGATAGACTTAAGATGGAACCTGAATTGGAGAAAGAAATTGGAGCTCAGTTTGAGGAGGATCTTGATGCTATGCTTCCGAAGTGCGACATTATTGTTATGAACATGCCTCTCACTGATAAGACAAGGTATAATTTTAATACTAATAGCATTCTATTCAAGCTATTTTTGACACTTGAAATCTGAAGTCTATAAGGGAATTCATAGATGTGTGTGAGTATGTATTCCATGCGTTGAGTATTCAAGCTTACGGTTAGAGATCATAACCACTGCTTAATACTACTACCTAGTTTACAAGATTACCTCTATCAACTTATTAGTAAACTATGAGTATTACTCAAAACTACGAGTCATACTCAACAACAGTGACTGATTTTATTTTTATTTTTTGTGATTCAGAGGATTGTTTGACAAACATAGAATTGCGAAGTTGAAGAAAGGTGTCTTGATTGTCAACAATGCTCGTGGAGCACTTATGGATACACAAGCAGTTGCTGATGCTTGTTCTAGTGGACACGTTGCAGGTAATTCTTAAACCAGCTGACATAAAATGTGTTTCCAAGCAAAACAAAAATCTATGTTTGAAGTAATGTAACACCTGAGTTTCATCTTATAGGTTACAGTGGTGATGTTTGGTTCCCACAACCAGCTCCAAAAGATCATCCATGGCGCTACATGCCTAATCATGCCATGACTCCACATATTTCTGGAACCACCATTGATGCACAGGTAGTTTATCTTCGACAAAATTACGTCACTCCTTTATCTTAATTTCTAGTTTCCGAGTTATTCCTTTAATTCTTTCTCTCTTTTTATTTTAGCCTCACACTTGCATGCATGTTCTTAAATGATAATTGTTAGGCAAACTGTAGGGCCATATACTAGGAAAAATGTAAACAATTACGTAGCACAGACATTTCATATTGTAGGCGTGTCTAGTGTCCAACATGTGTCGGTATTTGATACTGACGCATGTGGTAGCATTCAATTATTCTATTTTCTCGAATTATTACCGATGCTTGTGTCGAAATCCAAAAAACTGTTTTAGAAAGCCAACATTATGTCAACATTGTTAATGTTCTAGACTATGCATACATACCCCTTTTGTTTGGCTAAGTTCATTGATTATATTTTCTCCATTTTGTGTGTGTGAAATACTGATGATGATGATTGAAACTTGTCCAGTTACGTTATGCTGCTGGAGTCAAAGATATGCTAGAGAGGCACTTCAAGGGCGAGGACTTTCCTGAACAGAACTACATTGTGAAGGAGGGTCAATTGGCAAGCCAATACCGGTGAATGTAGTATCGAAGACTGGTTCTGATTTCGGAGTCTTGTGTTTTTAAGGCCAACGAATTACTAAATAAATATATCTTCGGCATTGTAATAATGTACTCAGCTTTGTTGAGGTTGAAACTTGTTTAATAAAACTGAAATGGACACAAGTATGATTCTTGTGTTTTTTCTGAATTTGAATGTTCTGTTAGTAATTAGTGTGTGTTTGAGTTAAGCATTCAGTTACTCTTGGTAGAATGTGAATTTAAACAATTCAACCTTTGAATTGAAAATATTTAACTGATATAATCCACGAGTCACTACATTAGCTTGCCTCCTGGTGAATTCCATTATAGAGCTTGGACAATATCAGGTATTAAACCGGATACAACTTTTTGTTACATAACCCAACTCAGATGATTCAAAAGTATGGGTGTTAAAATGATCTATCTATGAAGCACAAACACAATTTAATGTAATTGTATGTGTAAGTGTCATGTCGACACATGTGTCAAACGTCAAACACGTCTTTGATCAAAAGTGTCAGTGCTTCAGAGTCTACTACTTACTACTACTTTAGAATCTAGTGATTTTCATGTCGGTAATATGTCTTTGATCAGAAATGTCAGTACATCAGAGTCTACTAACTACTTTAGAATCTAGATTAAAAATCACGTTATCAACTCCCATATCTCTAATTCAAAAGAATAGCTTGCAACAGGCTTGTTTCAGCAACTTGAAGCTTGGACAAATTTTTATTATAAAAATGGGTTTCTCTAACCTATGCAACATTGCATAGGATAAGGTGGAATAAATGTACCACTTTTTTCAAAATAAACTATCATATTAATTATGTTTTTCATGAAAAGTGATTTTTTTCTCTATCTTATTAATCATTCTATTTTTTTAATAACTTCATCTTACAACTTCAAAGATTATTTATACGTAAAAAATGCATGGAAAATTATCCATGACACCTTATGCAACTGCAATTCTTTAGATGGATCATAAATTGTTTTTTAGGAAATCCTTCACTGTGACAAAAAAATATTTCATAAAATATTTCATATGTATCATCCCATTTTTCTTAATAAATTCACCTTTGCATATTGAGAACCCACTCCTTTCGGCATAATTATCATAAAATCTAAAAGCTTTCTCATTTAGAAAACACAAATATATGCTTGTGTGCATACGTGCATTATTGACATGGTTATTGTATGTTTTTGTACGTGAAAGAAATTGAATTGCATGTTTGAGTCAAGATGCGTATGAGAAAATTGTTAGATATAATTATAACAAATGAAATATAATGGTTTCTTAAAATGAGAACATATAAGTTTTGAGATGAGAACATATGAATCATACTAGAAGTCAATTGACAAAAAGGTGAAAGCAATTAAGAATAAGAACATATGAGGGAAAACGTGAAAGAAGTTGAAAAAAAATGTATATGTATAACTTATTGTGGTATAGCTACCATATGAGAATAAATGGATGAGTTTTGTCCACTTGTAGGGCCTTTCCTAGCATTTTAGGGGCCTTAGGCATAGAATGAAAAAGGGCTCCTTACATAATTTTTTTAGCTCTTTGTTGTGATTTTATTAGTTCTTCATTTCATTTTTTTTTCTTTCTTTTCATTTCCAGATAAATATTTTATGTAAAGAACTGTAACACATGCAAAGTAGACTGAAATTTTAGCATTTGAGAATAATAACACAAAAAAAAGTAAACAAAAAAATTATGGTGGACCACATGATCATAAGTGTGTCTTATATGATCTTGCATTATAAAATTCAATTCTGCAATCTTTTCAATCAATCTAAGAAAGTTGACACTATTATATTAATATAATTTATTTTTTTTATCCTCTAAATAAAAGATTAAAATTGATTTCTCAAGTTGACCCCTTTTCTACTAAAATGTTGTTTATTTTTTTATGAAGATTCTCGCAATTTCTTGGATAATAAATATTACCAATATTTTTATAATTAGTGAGACACGTTATTAGGAACAAAGGGCCCAAAAAAATCTCATCAATTTATTGAATAATAAATTTCTTGACACATAATTAGAAACAAAAAATCACATTTTTTTTAATAGGGAGGGTGTATATAGAAATCTATTTTTAATATGGGAGTATATATAGCAAATCACATTAAAAGGGCCGAAAATTAAACAGATCAGCCCATCATCTTATATTTGACAACTAAGTAGTCGGGCCTCTTAATGAAATTTGCTAAACATACCCCCAAAAAACTAATTTTTGCTATATGTTACAGTTGAGTTTCATCTTATAGGTTACAGTGGTGATGTTTGGTTCCCACAACCAGCTCCAAAAGATCATCCATGGTGCTACATGCCTAATCATGCCATGACTCCTCATATTTCTGGAACCACCATTGATGCACAGGTAGTTTATTTTTCGAGAAAATTACTCTATTTGTCCCTTATCTTAATTTCTAGTTTCGAGTTAGTTGTTTAAACTTTTTTTTCTCAATTAGTCTCACGTGTTCTTAAACGTTAAATTTGAGAAACACATTGCACTGTCTACAAGGAGAAATGCAAGCATGTCACGTGCAGATTTGGATTGTTGCATTCACACATTCATCTTTGGCCATTGGATCAAGATCAGACATTTCAGATTTCTGTGCACATTTTAGTTTTTTTAAAAATTTAAGGTATTGGGCTTGAGCTCTGGACCATCCGATCTCGATCCAATGGCCACTGATGTGCTGACTGCTTGAATGCATGAGATTGTGTCTAGAGACAACAAATCCATCACAGGCACAATCTACACAATCTTGTTCGTCAATTGTGGCGCGAATAAGAATCCCTAAGTAAAAACAAAACAGTTGATTAAAAATGGAAGACTACATTTTCTTGACATTAGCATACCCTTTTCTTGACTACAAAGAAGTGTGTGAACTTCTACTTTGATATTGTATACCTCAAAAAAACTCACTTCATATTTGTTTTTCTTTTGTTTTTATCAAATTGATACTGTATAGGTTACTTTCTCTACATTGTGAGAACGAAGAAGTGTGCGAACTTCTACTTTGATAATGACGGCTTCAACTTCGATCACTTTCAAGTTTCGATAACAAATAAATTGCATTTGAGAAACTATTTTCTAACTTTGTTTTACACATTCATGTGCCTATAATCCCAAGTTTTACAACATCTAGTATAACATTCACTGTTTCCCCTATGAGTAGCCAAAAGGCTCAAACGCCTTGCTTTAGGAAATATAATTCCATTCAATGCATTATATGTCAAAAACAACACATGTTTCACTTAGCTAAGTATTACTATTTTGTTTGAGAAAGTTAAGGTCTTTCATTTGCATTTCAACAGCTTCCTTTGATAGAGGCTTAGCAGCATCTGGAATATAATCCATACCTCCATCTTCTACTTTTTCTGCCATCTCTTGAACCATGCGTCGGATCTCTTGTTTTTGAACAGACGGAAAAACTGAACTAAGTATTGTACTCAGCAATCTCTCATCTTCTGTCTCTATAGGATCCTTTCCGAAGCAACAAACATAGATTGCATCAAGAGCCTTCTCGACTCGAACCTCCATCGGAACAGCGGGCGGTGCACCTTTTTGTCTTGCCCTTCTCTATAGTGGTCAACATAAATTTCCCAGTTGTTAGAATAGGAGCATATAGATAATCAACTTAGTCAAGTGCTTATAACACAAACACATACCATATAAGTGCTTATGTTTAAGCTATTTTTTCAACCAAAAGGTAAAATAAAGTCAAACTGTTTTCATAAACTATCTTGGAGAGCTTATGAAAATAAGGTGAAAACAGCTTATGGACATCTCATAAGTTGTTTCCATAAGTTCTTCAGAACAGTTTTACAACCACAAATGCTTCTATCAGTAGATATACTCAAATAAGTCAATGCAAACAGGCGGGAAGTGCAATAATATTTGTCATACATTTTGGAATTCCTTTTCCTCTTCTCAAGCTATCAAGTTGATTACATGTAAAGCAATTTTTACTATAATAAGTGGCTGAAACTATATCTAGCAGAATTCATTATGATGGAATTCTATCAAGGAGTATCACAATCTTTAGACCCTTACCCTTCCTACTAGTTACAAATGGACATCTTTACTATGTCAATATGATAAATGGGGCGCGCCAGAATTGTAATCCAACGCAATATTTTTGATACTTGTAATTTAGCCTGGTTTATAGAATCAGTATACAGGGTTGCAGGTTAGACTAAAAAGAGAGATATTCCATATTCATTGTATCACTAATTTTGAAACTCTTAGAACTTGTATGAAGATATACGAATAATTGAGCTGTGATATTTACTGTGTTTACATATTTGGCTTTATAAAAATGACACAATATCTGTCTGTTTTTCCATTGTCTACCAACCTAATATAAGTTTGAATTCATCCCTTTGAATATAACAACGTTAAAACTTTTGAGGAATAACTTTACCACACATTATGATCCTACCCGGTTAGAGAGATTAGTCATTGCAGTTGCGCGTAGTGGATATTCATTCGGTTCACAAAAAAAAAATACATTTGAACAAACGCAACAAGTTCGACTTCTCAAAAACTAAGGTTTTGAATGAGTGTAAAGCCAAGTAAGAGTGAACACAAACATGTCATCTTTACTGATATAGTTTCTTTTCAAATGCAATATGATACTAAAACCGAGTAAAGCTTTCAGAGATGGAAAATAACCTCTCTTGCTTCATCCATCATGGCTATAAAAGTCTGTTCTTCAAACTCAATGTCGTTCGAGATCCGAAGCCTTCCGACTCCTTCCAAAATCTCCTCAGTTTTTAGAAGACCTGCACCAATAGCTGCTAGCCAACAGCATAGCAGAACATAGATAGGATCCCCTGCCTGATCCCCTGCCTACACACAACAAATTAACACCAAGTTAGACACACATTCATACTCATCCATTTCTATTTAAGCACATGAAAACAAAAATCTAATACCACAAAAACTATTTCAAGAATAAAAAGCAAAAGAAACAATTGATTAACCTTCATTCATTTTAAGGTAAGGTTAGGTTGAATTTACAACATTAAATAACTCAAACTAGTCTCATTAAGTTTGACAACTACAAATACCAAGATTCATATTTGATTGTGGGATGGGAATTAAACAGTTCATCATCAATTTAAAGCTTAGATAGTTTGAGTTTTTGAGCATGTATTCAAGCTCGTTTAAGTATACTTAACTCTATAAAAAACAAGATGCTAAAAAAATAATTGCCAAATGCCAACCTTAATCAAATTATAAGATTACACACAGAAAGCATTTTAAGGACAAAAACAACCTCATAAATTTAACTACAAGAAAACACACAAGCTTCAAAATTTGATCATGGGGTGTGTTCGAATATCAAATCAGGTTCTGAAGTAAGAAGGTAAACGCTATTGATTAGAGAGTTCGGCCAATTGTGCCTATATTTCTGACAGTAGAGTGACTGTTATACTTTTCTATTATGTAGTGATTTATGGTTACAGGGTACAAAACTTTGTTGAAATACTACGATCCAGTTTACCACTGAACCGTTCCAGGGGGTTTTACCCCACACTCCCAACCCTCCTAGTTGATACCCAACTAACGAGTGGACCACTTATTGGCGAAAGTAAGCCATGATCAGCAGGGTGGCAGCAAAATAATCCATTCATTACCAACCTTAATCTGGTGTGTGTGTGTGAGTTTGGTATCACAGTCGGTTTGCCGGAATCACAGTAAGCCAATGTGATTTTGTGAAAGCCACTAACTTTTACGAAATCACAACAGCTCACCGTGATTCTGTCAAACCATTGTGAATCCAAACATGCACAAAATTTTGAGCATGAGTGAAATCAACCTCAGAAGCCAAAAATTTAACTTTAGGAAACCCAATAAGCAATTGATAATGTCTTGATATTTAAATAACCCATTACCAACCTTACTTTTTCAAATATAAGGTTACAAAGATAGAATTTTGAGCATGAAACCAACCTCACAAGTCAAAAAAATACTACAGAAAACCAAAAAATACAAAATTCAATAAAGGGTTATGAGCAAAAACGAATAATTACCCTTCCTCTTCTTGCTTGAAACTGATAAAAAGCAGTAGAATCAGTAGCAGTACAATTCTTACCAACCCTTCTTCTAAACTCAGCAAAATCAATAAGATCATTACCAACACCACCTTCATCACTCATAATCCTAGCTAAAAGACCAACAACAGGAAGAGCACCAATAACTTTGCTAACAACATTTGAAAATGAGTTTGGATTCTCCATGTAAGCTTTAATGGTGAAATTTGTAGTAGCTTTTGAAGTTTGTTGTTTTGTTTGGTGATGAACATGGTGGTGGCTATGGAAGAGAAGTGATGATGAAGATGGTGATGTGAGTTTTGAGAATGATGAGAGGTTGAAGAATTGTGAATATGGTGATGAAGATGATGATGATGAAGTGAGGTTTGTAAGTACCATGTTTGTGGTTTTGTTTTTGTTTTTGAGTTTGTTTCTTAGCCTCACGTTTATATATGTTGTGTTATCTTGTTGGTTGGATTGACCATTTGAAATTCACTTAATATAATTTTCTTTTTTTATCGTGATATTTAAGACAACGTCTCACATTAAATATGAATATATCTTTTGATGTTTGTTTTTCGAGAGGTCACCTGGTTGTAGACTAAATATTGCGTCTTGAATCACATTGTTTGAGACTTGACATCTTATGAATACAATTTTTTATCCTCGACATCGATTTGTTAAGTTGTGTTCATTTCTTTCATTTTTTTTTTGAATAATAATGTTTTGGTTACGAAGGGAGGTTTTGGTGCAATAGTAAAGTTGTTAAGGTCACGAGTAGAGGTGTCAAATGGGCTGACCCGGCCCAGTCCGAGAGGGCCGACTATATATATGGGCTAGCTCGGCCCAACCCATTTATAATTGGACCACAAATTCTAGAGCTCGGCCCAGGTTGTGTGGGCCATGGGCCAGTCGTGTGGGTCATGGGCCAGCCTGACCCGTTTATATTTTATTTTTTAAATTTATTCACTTTTTTTATGTATTTTCTTATGTATTAGTTACGCACCACTATTTTTTTGATAAAATATGATTGGATGGACATAAAAAAGTAAATAATTTTTACATTAACATTGAATAATAATTAAACTCTAGATTATTCCTTTAATTAAATCAAATTAATAATTTATAAACTTTAAAACTTTAAGCTAAATTCATTCATATTTATTAAGTTTAATAATTTAAATATTTTTTATTAATAAATTTTAAATTAGTTGATAATTTTTTTTTTTAAATATTTTTTTTTAACAAAAATCAAATGAAATATCGATAATGAGCCCGGGCTGGCCCCACTTTTGTATGGCCCAAATGGGCTTGGACAAAAAGAACCCAAGTACATTTTGGGCTATCTTTTTAGGCCCGACCCAAAATATAGGCTAATGGCCGGGTCCATATTTTACCGCTCTAGTCACAGGTTCAAGTTACAAAGCTTTTATTATTGTTTAGGGATGACCACTACTCAATCTTTTTTGAGGAATTTGTTAGACATATAAAGTAGATTTTTTCTCTTTCAACCGAATTTTCTCTATATATAGAGACTAATATGAAAACGCTAATAAATTGTTTAAGGTTTAAATTTATTACCACTCATATCAACTTATTGACTTATTGTTAGTAGTTAGTACACTAATTTCTTTCTGCAACCGATAGTAAATCATTGAGGATTTAATTATTGTGTAGAATACTGAAATATTATTTACGGTATATCATATCATTCAACGATCTTGTATAAAAATTTGTCACACTAGTCTAAGAGTATAAAATTGACTGACATTGTAAACATTTTTCAAAGATAAATGACCTTTTTTTTTTTTTTTTACAAAGATAAATGACCTTCTTAAAACTAGAAATTAGGGATTTATGAAAATAACAAACATCATTGATGTATCTTAATATCATTGATGACATTTTTGACAATCCTCGTGTCAATACAGTATCTTAGTGTTTTTTTTTTAGGTAACAGTATCTTAGTCTATAAAAAGTAACAAAACAACACCAATAATAGATTAATCCACGTGGCTGAGTGCGAGAATTTTCGTGTAGTAAGAAAACAACACCAATAATAAATTAATCCAAGTGGCTGAGTGCGAGAATTCTCGTGTGTCCAACAAGTTTTACGATAGAGATCAGTTACCGTATGGTTGATAATTCGTATCTATAGCATGATAATCAACGACAAATGCTAGCAACACTCAATTTTCAACACTTCTCTAACACTTTTTTTATTGGATAAAATCAATGTATGTCCCACCACTTTGTGTAGGTTCAATTTTCAAAGTATAGACCCACAATGATTTAAATCAATAAGAGAGTGAGTATTAGAGAGGGTATTTAAAAGAGAGTGTTGCTAGCATTACTCTAATCCAACAAACCTATTTTGGTTGATTTGATGGTATAGACTTGGGACTTTGAAGTGTGCTCATCTCAAAGTCTTAAGTTCAATTCTTTCTGATGGTAATTTTGGTGGGTTAGTTTGACTTCTTAAAAAAACATTAACAAAAGCATCATTGACAATGTTTAAGGATGCAAGGTTGGTTTTAAAGGTCCGATAGTATAGTTAAAGAGTGAAGCATAAGAAAGTCGATGATTCGATTCATACTTCTATCATAATACTAACAATTACAAATATTTTTAAAAAAATCATTGACAATGATATTTTGTTAGTATTTTCATAGAAAAAACCGATTAATAAAATAAACATTTGAGAATCAAACTAATCATTGAAAAAACAAATTTGAAAATCTAACTGAATAGAGAAAGACACATTAAAAAATGTTTTGATAAATGTTTTGATAATTTTAATACTTCGGGAGAGATTATAACTATAACTAAGCACATAATTTGATCACTTAAACATGTGAGTCAAATCATTTGCATAGTTTTTAACTAACAGTGACGGTATTTGTTTTAATTCAATTGTTTTACAATAAGTTTCATCACGTGAAAGCCTTGAATTTTTTTACCCTTTCTCCTGTTTTTGTTTGAACGGTAAAAAAGCCTTCAAATTAACTCACTTGTTTTTCATTTTTTAACCTTTTCCTAAGAAAGCTTTTAGTTCTTCACCAAATTTGCAAGCCATCATAAATTGAACTTTATTATTTCCCTTTGCATCTTGCTGATTATTGCAAAATAACAATAAACGAGAAATGTGTCTTACCCCCTACGGTCAAAGTTAGTTATGTGCATAGAAGAAATGTAGTCTATAAATTTAGTTATACCATACCAATGTACAAGGAGGAGGAAAATTATCAATATAAAGCTAGCTATACCACCTTCTTCCTCTTGTCTCAAGTTCTTTTATTCCCTCCTTTTATCTCTCACATTTTTTGTCTCCCATTTCTTATGCAACAAAGGGGTCAAACTCTTCAACTATCACTCATAATACCTTTACGTTTCTCCCTCAAGTTAAGTTTTACTTGCTTAGGGCATTCATTCTTGAAAGTCGTCATTGTGGTGTGCTAATAAATATATTGTAAATAAAGACTTTCTTTCGAAACATGGGAAAAAAATATTTGAAAACTGATGTTCACACATATCATAAGGCTGAAACACACATGTAAAATACGAAATTGTCCCTCGACAGTTCAAAAACCGACTGCAGTTAACTGCCGAGGAAAACCTCGACAGTTAATGTTATAAGAACAGAACAAACATAGGAGTTTCCAAAACTCCATTGTTGCGGTTTTCATTCTCTTAGGTGCGATTTTCTGCCATTCCAAGCCAATTTCAAGCACAAAAACAAGTAAGTTTTTTAAATCCTATTGCATTTTTGTTTTGCGGTTGAATTGTTTGTTTTTTTTTTGTTAAATTTCGATTATATAGGTTTTATTGATTTTATGATAAGTTAGATTTATGTTTAGGTTTTATTGAGTTGTAGAATTGTTAAAATTTTAGAATTGTTAGCTTTAGGTTTTATGATTTTAGGATAGTTTAAGTTAGAATTGTTAGAATTGTTTAGGTTTAGGTTTTTTGATTTTAGGATAGTTTAGGTTAGAATTGTTAGAATTGGTTAGGTTCAGGTTTAGGATGTAATGAATTGTTATAGAAGTTTTATTGAATTGTTAGGTTTAGGTTTTGATGAATTGTTGTAGAATTGTTAGAATTGTTTAGGTTTAGGTGTAGGTTTTGATGATAGTTTAGGTTTATGTTTAGGTTTTGATTTTATGATTTTATGGCATTGTTGTTTAGTTTAGGTTTTGATCG
>Ga0315913_1000437_pt1 | contig 36638 bp, 15 predicted proteins | sample MpolsnodulesMG_FD_207736 | JGI IMG/M metagenome (GOLD analysis project Ga0315913, IMG submission 207736) | Medicago polymorpha root nodule microbial communities from Los Angeles, California, United States - small nodules | ecosystem: Host-associated > Plants > Roots > Nodule | place: USA...
AAATTATATTGTTTATTTGTCATGATTTATCTTTTTTTTTACGTTACAGTAGAGTTTTTTATTTAACATTTTTTAAAACTAGTCAAATAAATTGTAAAATGCCTTTAAATTATACTAATTTTTTTTTTTTTAAGTTATACTATCTTTTAAATTATACTATCTTGAAATGGAAAGTGAGCTCACAAAAAGAATGAAGCGGATATGTATTAATCAGTTAAAAATTAATCTTATAGTTCTAGAATTAATCTTTGTAACATGTAACATGTGAAGGAGAAAGGTTTTGTACTAGTGTAAGGGCAAAACTGGAAGATTAAAATATTGTTCCATTTCTTCCTTCTTTCTTCGCATGCTAGTAGAGAAAAGAAAAAGGTGTAGGTCCCACCTTTTTTTAGTCTCTCTCTCCAAGTTCTCCTCATACCAAACAGGAGAAGTATGGTCTTTCTCTCCAACTTCTCCCTCTTTAATTTCTTTCTTCTCAATTTCACTCCAACCAAACACAGTGTTAGGGAAACTCAATTGACCATATTTATCCTCTCCTTTGCAAGACTATGCTTTTAGGGATTTTTAAATTGGGAGTTCTGACAATATTTTAGTTTCTTTTGTGCAGGTTTGATTTGTTGTCTGTTAGGATCGATTAAAGAAAAATACGAGAGGATTGCTTTTTTGCACATTAATTTTTCCTTTCTTCACTTGTGTTACACTTTATTTTTTATTTTTTATTTAATTTATCTAAAATTTTCAATTGTTCTTTTTTATTTCCTTTGTTACATGTGACTAATTGAAGTAGCTCTTTCTGTTTTTCTCTTCCTCCATGTATGATCTTTATTATTTACCTTTCCTTCTTTTCTTGTTGTTGTTTGCTTTCTGATTGTGGAATGATTTTTTTTTTTTAATTTTTTTTTATAATGATGTTGCTGCTAATATGAGAGCAATACAACTAAGGGACGCTATGTGTTTAATAAAAACCCTTCCACTGATGAACTTTTGGCATTTTCTGACAATGCGGTGAGTTATCTTTATTTGACCTTTTGTGATATTGTATGTTTATGGTGTCATATTCTCCTTAATATTGCATGTTTTAGTCATCACTATCTTCATGTTGTGTGGTTTGGGTGCAGGGTTCCCTTTATCCTGGGTTGGTGTCGTTTGTTGTCGTTGTTCCCGCCATCGCTCTCCTTTAATGCTCTCTGTGTGTCAGCTGGTGTTGCTGTAATTTTGTTGTTTCTGCTATGGTCCAGATTTTGTGTTAGTTGAGACTATGTTTTAGGATTTTAATTAGGTTTGTAATTGGAATGCACAACCATAACTTTTGCGGTTATCATTTGAAGCTGTTTTGCGGTTGTGTTTGTAACTTTGAGAGTTTTTTTGGATGTTATTTTCCTGTTATTTCCGGTATTGTGTTGTCTTGAACACAACTATTATATATGATGTGGTGCTTGATGTAGTAATTTTTCAATGATTAAAAGTAAGTATTTATATATCGTCTCCTCAAGGACTAGTGCGATATCATGAACCGTTCGACACCAAATATCATTTTAAGTTAAAAAGATTGGTTTGTTTGTTGGTAACTATGCAACTAATTTTGCAAGAATAAAGGTTGAGATTAATAAGGCGTGAAACTTGTTAGGATTAGAGTTCCTTGATCAAGCATCACACATAACCTAAAGATCATACATGTATTCTAGCTTTTCTTTGATATTATCACGTATCCCTTGACAATATCATTCGTGTCCAAATAATATTGTTTCAGACTTTGTCTTTAAGTTTGGTTTTGCGTTTTCTTTTTTTTGTGAGAGGGGTTTTGTATTTCTTTGTCTTTATGTCTTTGTTAATTTGTCTACATCAAACATCTGTGTTACCGTGTAAAACTAAGAAATATATCAAGTACTGTCAAAGTATTGGTGATGTATTTTGAAGATTTGAGTTTTGGATCACAATTATAGTTGCGTTTTCATCCGTTCTTCTGTTTTGTCGGGTCCACACGAGTGAGAGCTCGTATTATTGACTTGGAGGAAGATGGAAAAGAGACACCATTTGTGTTTGACTCCAATAAGATGGCTGAAGAATTACATGGAACGACAAATGTATGATTATTTCATCCAATAATCCAAGAAACATTATTTGAAGCCAAAAGTTGAACGAGCATTACGTGCCTAACAATTTACTATTTTTTTTCCGGTTGAATTGAGTGCACGTATTGGTTAAGTACATAAAGCCAGTGAGGTTGGAGGACCAAGATTCTTCATTTGAGAAGCAATATCATAAATAGAGTGCTAATAACACAATTTCTAACACATCTTTTAAACACATTTTTGTATTTGTTAAAAATCCATCTCACATAAATTTACGGGCCCACTAACCCCTTATTATAAACACAAATCCTGCCACGCTGGACCTCAACCCTAATTACCATCCGCTTTTCCCTCCCAAACTTGCATTTAATTCGCTAGCCTCCCAACTACCTTGGAAGCATGTGCTATTAATTTTATCTTCCCATGCAGCAAATGATGATTTCTCTCCCGGAGTACAATAAATATGACATGTTTTCAATGTAGTTTTTCAATCTATCCAACTAACATTATTATCTATGCTCATACAGTTTTTCAATCTTCTCATAAAATGTGTGCTTAACTTACCACTTCCCACCAATCCCTTAACCAATTAATTTGACCTTCAATTCTTATTCATGTGCAAAATTTTGCCTCCCTATTCATATCTTTGACATGCCTTTGTAGTTGCATGAGAGTTGATGCTGCAAGCCTGCAACAACATATGTAGTAATGAGGTTCAACAAGTGATTGAGGAAAAAGGCTTAGGATTGTTGGTGACTCTCCTCTCACGGTGGTGGAGAGAGTTAGCAGTGGTACGTATGATGATATCTTTGTACTGTTCTATGTTGATTTTTTATTTTTTGAAGTTTAAATTTGTTGAAATTGAAACAAGGTATGCTGAATCATCATTTGCGGGAGAGGCTTTGAATAGTTTCTTTTTATATTTATGCTTATTTGCTTACCATCTCAATTTGAACATCCTTTGATTATTTGATTTTCTTTAGACTATAGAAGAGTTTCTTTCCAAGTTTTATAACATGCATAACCGTGTGTTAAATCATTTAGAACACGGAATAGCCATAGGTAGCACACAATGCAAATTAGTTTTTCATTGATAGTATGAAATGCTTTAACTTGATATTGGAGCAAATATAAACTCAACTGCATTGTTATTTTGTAAAGATCCTACATATAAACTTTAGGCATAAACCAAAAATGTTTGATGCATTTGAATCTTATCGCAACCTGCAACTCAAGAAGTTGTTTAGCATTGTCTTTCATGTTGAGAATGTTCCTTGGTAGTCATGTTTCTCATTTTGAAATTGCTTTATAGTGTTTGAATATATTTGTCTATGTTGTTATTTATGCAAGGACGAACCATTGCAAATAAGTGCTAAGATAATGTAGTTTTAGTTTTAATTACGTTCTTTATCTTATTTATTTATAGTTCAAGTTTGGTCATAATATAGTCTCATTTTATATTCAGTTTTGGTCCTAATGATCTTTTATTTTTTTAAACTTTTATGAAAACTTTAAGGATCATTAGTGGTGAATACTGCAATTTCAGAAGGAAAACATTGTTGAACATGTGATGGCAGAGTGTTTTCTCGAGAGACTGAAACAATCTTTTGTTGAAGATATGTATTGTCTTTTTCTGAGTTATGTTTCAGAAAGCTTTCATTTTATATGATTTTCAGAAACCATATACATGTACCAATTTATCTTTTGAACTTTGGAAAGGCTTGAAACTTCAAGAGATCAAGATAAGATAAAGAAAATAATTTACAGGAGTATCTTCATTGTTCAAGCAAGACATGAAAATGTTAAGTAAAAAATCTCAACGTAGCATATGATTGTAAATTAATATCATTGTCATATTACTGTCAGACAAGACGCAATATTTTATTGAGCACTAGGAAACCAGCGTTGGCTTTCATTTGTCTGTCTACATTTTGGATTCCAACAAGCAATTTTAATCATTAAGAATATGACCACATTTAAGAATAAGTAAGGTATTAGATAATCTCTTACTCCAACGTGATCTCTTATTTTTTGAAGACAGCCCATGTTCCAGTTTTTTGTCCTCTCAATTCCTTAATTTTTGTTTTAAAGCTATATCCACTACTTTATTTTTTTTGCAAGAACTATTCTTAATAAAGGGTTTTAATGTGAGTAATTTAATGTATATTTTAATTGAATTATTAACTATGATTGGTCAAAATTCTTAAAAAAAATAAAATACACTCTGATTGGTCAACTGTATTGTTAATACTACCCTGTCCCTAATTATAGGACCATTTAAAAAAAAAAGGAATTAAGAAAATTGAAAGTGGTAATAATTTGTTTGTAATTAATATTGCTTTTACAATTTTATTCTTAAGAGAGATAATTAGTGTATGTTTTTTAAACATAGTATTTAATGTTGATTGAAGAAAAAGATGTAAAATAAATAAGAGTATGTTGGTAAAGAATTAATTGATGTAGTTAAAAATACCAAAAGGATTTTATAAAAAGAGACAAAAAAAAATTCTTTCAAAAGGGTTTATATTTAAGAACGGAGGTAGTTGTTTGAAAATTTTAAGAGCTACAACGTGGTTGCTTGAAAATTTTCTATTTCTATTAATTCCTAGATAAATGTGTTTGTGCATTTTGGTGTAATAAAGCTTCAACTGGTAAAAAATACTGAAATTGTTAGGTCGGACGTCATGATCGGGGTTCAAATACCAATACCTCCATTTTGTGTGTGTGAGTTTATGATGAATTTACCATCTCTTCTATCTACCAATAAAAAAAAGCTTCACACCATATAGAATCTTTCATTGACTCTTTTTAATTATCTTAGAAGCAAATTTGGTTATGTGTTTATGATGGTGCAATTGCTGAGTATTCCTCAGTGGAACTATATTTTGTTAAGATTTTATTTAACTCATTCAAATTTTGAATTATCAATATCCATTTTCCCATAAAAATTAGAGGACTTAAACTAAAATGGATATATATATATATATATATATATATATATATAATATTTTATTGCCGATTATTATAGATGATAGGACCCGTGTATCGCATGGGTCAAAAGTCTAGTTTAATAAAATTTATTTAAGAGTCCGTTTGTTATAACTTTTTTAAGGACCCGTGCATCACTTTTAGGAGTGTTGCATCCGTTTGTTATAACTTTTAAAAAAAAATCAGAATTAAAAAAAAAAAACCAGCTTCAAATGAGAAACTTTCTAAAAAAAAAAACTTCAAATGAGAAGCTATTAAGAGCAGCTTCTCAAAAAATAGATTTTTTTTAGAGGAGAGAGAAAATATGGTTTAAAAAATTGACCTAATTTTGTAACAAAAAATCACTTTTATTTAATTGTATCCAAACAAATTAAATTATTTGTTTAAAAAAAGTGAATTTTATTAAGATAAACAAATGCAAAATAGATTCTAATTTTTCATAAAAATCTCTAAAATATAATCTCTAAATTATTTTATGTCAAAATCACTTTTATTTTAATCCATAACAAACGAGCCATAAATTTCAACCAATTGAATTGTGCGGATAAAACCAGTATAGTTCAGGTCTATCAATTTCAACCTTTATAGGAATTACGTAAAATGGATAGATTTTTTCTTCTTCTTCTTCTTTATAGTAAAGTATAACGTGCATGTCCTCGTGAGTTTAGCTCAATTGGTTGATAAGAACAATGCATAAAATATCCAAGATCCGGCAAAAAAATAAAGCATAAGGTGCATCAAAGGGATAGGCACAAGCAAGGATAAAGATTTCCTTTAACAGAAAGGGGAACAATGCGGTGTTCCTAGATAAATCAAAATAAACACGATAGATTCTAAAACAGTCTTGAGTCTCTTGACCATTCTCTTTGGAGAAATTTGTACCTTAAATTTGCATTACTTTAATGTAACATTTGAATAAGGACAAACTCGACATCCTTATGTAACAATTTGTTAAGAGTGTTTCTTTTTGGTTAACATTATTTTACCCCTTATAATATATGTCATTTTCAGTTTTACATTCTGTAAAAAAAAATATTTTTATTTACCCCTGTAAAGTATTTTTGTTTTGACTTACCCCTAATAGGTCATTCAAAAATCAATTTTTTATTTTTTTTCTTCAGAAATTCTGGTTTTTGAATGACCTATTAGAATGATAAATCAGAACAAAAATATTTTACAGAGGGATAAATCAAAAATATATATTTTACAGGATGTAAAACCGAAAATGACCTACATTACAGGGGTGTAAAACACCATTAACCCTTTCTTTTTTCACTTTATTAATTTCTCATGCACGGTACGGATTTCATATTATATAATCCGTAAAACATATAACACGTTAAAAAATAATCTAAAACTTCTTTGTTATTTTATAATCCGAAATAAGATTAGTGGAAAGTTTGGACGTGTAAACGAGTGAAAAACTCTCATGTTTTCTTGTTGGGGCAATCCACTCCCTTTAAGTGTTAATTTTAATCTTCAAAGTCTTTTACCTTTAATTTTTCTATGGCCAAAATTTTATTGGACTCTTTGTTGATTAGAGAGGATCTAGTCTCGTTGAAGGGTAAGAAAAGAAACACTCATTTGTTAATGTCAAATCGTATCGTAAATGACCATTCGTGAGCACTGACAAACTCCAATATGAAAGAGTTTTCATTTTGTGCAAAAAAGTTTCAAATATACACCCTCGAAGATAAAATATAATTTTTTTTCCTTAAACCTCATATTTTAAAAAAATTTATATATAAAAATCATTATTTACACTTGAATAGAAGGCAAGCAGGCAACAAGCTGCGCCGCTAGACCTTTTTGGATGGCAAAACCAATCATCGTGAATACAACATTCATGGACCTAGGAGACATAACATTGCTATGCATAACTTTTTGAACTCTATGTAAAAGGTCAACAACCTGTGGTGCTAGGAAACCAAAAGTGTCAAAAGCAAATCGTATAAAAGCATGTTGATTGTTAGAACACGCTTTCTCATGTTTGGCCGCTTTGCTTGACGCAGCTTTTAGAGCTTCCTGTCCTACGGTAAAAGGTCCGACACCTAATCCCACAAGTGGTGAAACCCCAGTCAAGTCTACACAAACATGTTTTCCACCTTCCCATCCGTACACCATCACACCTGTAGGCCTGAGTGTTGATCTTTTATCTAGTGGATCAGTCAGGAAGTTCACAGGCGTCTCCTTCTTCACTGATATTCCCGCGCCTCCTTAAAAGAGTAAATAAAAAAATTAATTAATTTAGATATTGTATTAAATATATCTGAATTTTTAAATCTATTAATAATTCTTTTATTTTAAATAAAACAATAAATCCGTTTGATTTTAATAATTCATATATTATCATATTCATTAATTAACACGACAACACATCATTAGATCTCATTAAGAAACATGATAACACATCATTGGATTATACACTTACAAACGTTAATTAATGTGTAAAAAATTCTTTACTTTTTTTTACGTTAATTAAGTTCTTTACTCAACATGTACAAAATAGTCAAATAAATAACTTATTTTCAAACACACAATATCCTACTCCCTCCACCCCTATATTTAAGCACACTTTTGACTATACATTTGTCTCTAAATATAAACCCCTTTTCAAATTACTATATGCATTTTTTTCTTCTAAACATACTCCTAATTAATACTACCAACTTGTCTTGAAATATGAAAAGTCAAATCTACTACACATACAAACAAATAATAATTTGGTGATATTAACACACAAAATAGACACATTAATTGCACTTATAGCTTTTCTTAAAAAATGTAAATGGTGCTTACATACAGGAACCGGAGGGAGCATGAGATATGATAATTTTAACTCTGATTGTTTTTCCTCTAAAAAATGAGAAATTATATTTATACAACTATTATGTGACAACTTTCTCTCTTATATTCATATTATCATGTGTTTATTTTCTCTCTTATTTTTCTCTCTATATATTTTTGATCAATAAAAAAATAAGTTGTCACAAATGATTATACAAATGTCACCATTAAAAGAAATAGATTGTTTCTCGGAGAATTTATAACTTTTTCCATGTGAGATGGCAGGACCAAAACAACAGTAGGTGATCCGTTTCATCATGTGGAATAGATTAAAATGATTAAAATACTTGTCACAATTGATGAAGAGACAATGGTTAAGATGATTGTTATGTGGAATAGATTGTAATTTCTACTCCATATATCTTTTCATATTCAACATAACAATCATCTTAACTACCGTCTCTTCATCGATGGCATGCAATTAATACTTTTTTTTTTGTTGTTTTTTTTTTGTCGTTGAAAGAATACTTGAAAGTTATCGTTGCGCTAAGTGAGGAATCAAAACCTAATGATGCCTAATTGAATGGTTTGATCTGATGCATGTGATATGTGTAATTCTGAAACCCAACCCACATAGATCCGTGTCTTCTATACAGTGTATGTCACATTGAAATAGAGTAATCTGTATACTATCTATCAAAAATCTTATTAATATTAATTGTTTCATCAATGGAATCTTGCACTAGCTAGAAACTAAACAAGATTCCCTCAAAAAAATAAAAACTAAACAAGGTTATTAATTTTGGTTTTGACGAAAAAAGATTATTAATTTTGGCTTTTAGATGGCACACCCGACCATGCATAATTATTATATAATGAAGTTGATTTCTTTTTTTGGAGAGATATATATTGAAGTTGATGTCATGTAAGAGATACTAACAATTTTAAAATATTTAAAAAATTGTTAATTTATGTTCTTGTACTAGTTAAAAAGTTACTCCTTCCATCCTTATGTGTAAGCATCATTTTCCTATAATAAAACGATGTTTAAATATAATGACGGAGGAGGAAGTAATATATAAAATATATAAGAGTGATTGAAGAACTATCTAACAGATATTTTCATGATCCCAAGCATGAAGAATAAGTCATAACAGACTTAGCACGATCCAAAAGTGTGCCAACACTATTTAGGGTTTGTTTTGGACCAATCAAAAAATTGTTTTCCATTAAAATTTGGAATAAAAAAAAAACCTAACATGAGTTCCCTAAAACATGCTTATCGTAAAGATCACATGGATGGCGAAACGGGGGATGTACAATACTCTATCCGTCCCGCAATAGATGACTCATTTGAAAATGTGTAATTTTGACCCAACTTACTTTGACCATATTTTTCTACTAATATACAAAGATAAATAATATCATATAAGAAGTTATATTTGTCTCGATGAGTATTTTCAAAATATCAAATTTTCATAATTTTTTCTATAATATATTATTCAAAATATTTAAGCTCAAAATTATACATTGACATACATAATAATGCCAACTGTGTCAAGTATTATGGGACGGAAGAAGTATCATCTTATTGGTTGTTGTGATACCATTGATTATTTGATTCAACAATTGTGGCTCTCAATAAACCTTCTATTTCAGCATTGTTGCACTGTGTGTGTCTATATATATCTATAGAGAGAGGACATATCACATGATCATGGTTTTTGCATATGAGAATGGTGAAAATTGTTGGAACAAAATGTGTTTAACATTACCCTTTGAGTTTTGATGATAACAAGGTATTAAAAAAATTGTCAATTGAATATGCTAATATTTGTTCAAGTGTGCAGGACCATAGACAAAATTTTCAGTGTCTTAGTTAAAGCATAGGTTCTGAAAGAACAAATGAGAGCAATGGAATCAACAAGAAGGAAGCTTGAAGCATTTGAAGAAAAGAGGTTCTGAAGATAAGTGGTCCTGAAGAAGCTGACATCATCAGAAGCACTCTCCTCAGAAGCTGGTCACTAGAAGCTAACGTCATCAGAAGCATCTGAAGATCATCAGAAGCTGGAAGACCGATGAACTTCATATGTTGTTCAAATGAAGATTTAATCACGCCTATCATTGCAGAAGACTGGAAGAATAAAGCAACGACTAATTCAAATGGATTTGAAGGCATTGGATGTTTATTCTTTGGAGAACGTTGAAAAAGAACAATTGTACGAAGTGTACAACCACTATCTCCACTACTTTGTTTTGTGTCTGCAACAGGACAAGAACAACAGCTATGCCTCCACCAGTGTTCCTCCAAACTTCGAATGGATTTGAAATTGCTCCTTCATAGGACAATAACCAAATCAGGCATAAGATCATTGGTGATTTGATCGAGCTTCAAACGACTCTTTTTTGATGTGCTAACAATTTTCAACGTATCTTCACACCTCTATATAAAGGAATGAAGACCAGCTGTTTGGATACTCAAGACTCATACAACAATTTACAAATGGTAAAAACTCAGCTGAAATTGTTTCACATCAAAGTTCACTTAGAATTTCTTAACAACTTTCATATCTTAGAAATTCTAAAGTCTTGAGAGTTTGTATCTGATTTGTATTGTAAACATCACTGATTATATATCAAGTGTTCAGCCTCAAACAATTTTTTTTGTAATTCTGTTTGAATATAAGTCTCTTGCAGTTGTGCTTGAGCATATGAAGTCTCTTGATTTAGTTCAGGAGCATAGAAAATCTCTTGCAGCTGTGCTTGAGTAGTTTGAAGTCTCTTGTTAGTTTTAGCAGTGAGCATTTGTAATCAGATATTACATATTTAGTGAACTCTCCTTGGAAGTGCAAGGAGGACAAGACTACTTCCGATTTGTGGAAGGAACATGTATAATTGTTTTGTATCTTTCTTCTCTCTCTGTTTTATCCGCTGCATTTAGATTCTGAACATCACCTCAGAAGTTGAATTCTATCTGCTTCTGAATAGTGACTTCAGTAGAAGAAAACGAAGAAAAAACTAACACAATTTAACCCTCCTTCTTGCGTTTTTCTCACCTTCAAAAATAACTACAACCTTTAGATTAAAAAGTAATGGCTGAGATTAAAAATGACTTTGTGTCAATCATCTAATGAAATCTCACTCAATTAATTTCACGGCTTTCATTCTACCTTAACTCTTCTTCTTCCTAGTTGCTGTTTCTTCTTCCCCCCTCAACATCAATCTTCTCCGGCGACCCCAACCCTCACCGACGCGTAACCCGCCGCCGCCACCTTCATACACCGTTCATGGCCGGCAACCCCATCAAAGAAACTGGGAAAAAATGGAAACTGGAATCACGTTGGAAAGTATAGGAAGGAATTTCATTTTTGAGTTTAATTGTCAAATTAAACAATTTTGTCAAATTCATCTAGATCTAAAATTTCAATTTCATAAAATACATATAGCTAGGGATTTAGGGTCCCAAAACAATAACTTCAATGGAATAATTTTCTCAAATATGTCTTGAAATTACCGTTAATTTCACAAAGATCGTTGAGTTTTAATAATTTTTAGATCTAGATCAAAAATGAATAAGCATAGTGGAGATTTGAGATATGATGCGAATGACTTGGAGAAGATGAACCGTGAATGGGTTCATCAAAATTCATAGGCTATGGAGAGTCACATGGTTGTTTAAAATGTTGTTTTTAATCTTGACCGTTTATTTTGGATCTAATTGTTCACAAGTGTTCTCATCATTCTCATGTAAGATATCTATTCTCCCTAGATACATCCTATATATATATAGACAATAAACAAGTTGCATTTCTCTTATAAAATGTAAAATATAAAAGTTCAGAGCATATAGATCATATAATTGGAGTATACTTTTTCTTTTTTGACATAATATATTTGGTGTGCTGTATGCTTGATAATATGAAACAGTATTTGGTGTGTCAAATATTAAATGCAAACACCTCTGCAAATTCTCACACATACGGATGAGAATAGGCCAGGCCAGGCTTTGATAGGCCTGAGCCTGACCTACGAAATTTTTAGCAAGCCTAAGCCTGGCCTATGGCCTTTCATAGGCCTGTTTTTTTGGCCTGGCCTGACCTATTTAAAAGTCTGGTATGGCCTAGAAGCCTATGTACAGGCCTACTTCATATTAAAGTCATAAAATATTCAATTTTCTCTAGTTCTAAATAGGCCAAACTGGCATCAAAACCTATTTCACTGTAAGGCTTGTCTATTGCTATAAGGCTTTAAAAGCTTATTTCACTATAAGGCCTCAAAACCTATTTAAAAAGTCTATTATTTGTGTTTTTTCTTGATTTTCATGTTTAATATAAATTATATTTTAATATAAATAAAAAATAAGTTTTAATAATATGCATGAATAGGCCGGCCTATCAGGCTTCGTAGGCTTTTTTGATAGCCTAAGCTTAGCCTATTTACTTAAATAGGCTTTTTCAAAATCCTAAGCCTGACCTTTTTCATAAACAGGTCAGGCCATGCCAGGCTTAAACAGGTCAGGCCGGAGGCCCCTGTAGGTCGGTCTGGCCTATTCCCAACCCTACTCACACACGTATAAGAAAACTACTGTTGATCTGCATCTATAATTTTTTTAGTAGTGATATACGTACAACTCTTTGGTACAACTTCAATGACAACTTTGATTTCCTCTCATTTGATTGGTCAAAAATATTGGAGAGAAAAGGAAGAGGGAAAATAAGAAGATAATGTGAGTATAAGAGAGAAAGTTGTTAGAAAATGGTTGTACAAATATCATTTCTCTAAAAAAATTTATCATTGATATCAAAGTGAATTTTAAGTGATTACTAGGAATGATAATGATAATATTAATAAACATTAAAAAGAAAAAAACAATGAAGCAGTAGGTCTATAAAACCAATTGACTTTCACAACACAAAAAAAAAAAAAAAAAAAAAAGACTTTGAAGCATACCTTTCCAATAGTACATCGCTGCGTAATTTAAAACACCGTAATTAAGGGTATTTTTTTTTTTCATACAGGTTCTTGTTTTAAAAATGGCTGGCGGAATGGAGAGTGGATTCTGAAAAAATAACCCCAATTGCCATTAAAAAAATATTTCAATTCCTTGTCTTTTTTTGACACAATTTCCTTGTCTAATACTGCTAAATTTAATTAACTTATTTTACCTACGTCTACAATATCAAATAGTAAACCCACCGATGCTGTGATCAGCACGTCCTCAATTAGTGTGTATAAATCAGTGTGAGGATAATGTTATAAAAAATTGTATGAGAAAAAACAATTGGTTATTTATATTTCTTTGGTTTGATATTTATGTCTGTCAATTATTGCACATACCTTTCAATTTCATACTTGAATTCATAGTACGTGTTGTAATAAAAATAAATAAATTCTTAGTAGGTGCATATCATATGATCAAAACCAGAAAGTTTCTGTCAATAAAGAAAACCCAGAAGTTTCTTAGCACGCGGATCAGATGGTGACTTCCCAAAGACATTGCATCATTTGCATGTGAGGTGAGGTGAGGTGAGGAATATATATCAAATGAATGTTTTTGTGTTGGGTGATGAGACAGCGTGTAATTGCGTTGATGGACCGTCACATTGAATTAAAAACAATTACACGAATGAAATTTTTCCTCAAAAAAAAATTACACGAATGAAATTGAAATAAATACTGTTAATCAAATTTTACGTTAACTTATTTCGTTATGGTGAAATCAAATTGTACAAATTTACCTTATATACAGATATACCAGTACTTGGATCCATACGATACACAGAAAGTTGATTATATCTTTTTTTTTTTTTGGTACAAAAAAGTTGATTGTATCTTATTGACTAATAAATACGATAGTTGATTATGAAATAAAATAATAGGGTTTGTTAAGCATCGGTTAATGTTTTAAATAGGCGGCAACAACAACAATAACCAAACAATATTCCATTAAGTGGGGTCGACTACATGACCGAAATACGTCCTATTGTTATATCAGAAATCATATTTTGATTCAACTCATTAATCTATAAATCTTTCTTAATAGTTTATCTTATAATTTTTCTAAGTCTTCTTATATCTCTTGTAATATGACTATTCTCTATTTCATCTACTCTTTTTACTACATAATCTACATGTCCAAACCACATAAACCTATTTTCACAATATTTATACTATAGGTACTTCCCCAACTATCTCTTCAATGTTGTCATTGATAATCTTATCACATCTAGTTTTGTCATACATCTAACACAACATCTCATCTCTGCACAATTACTTTATTATCGTGTTGGTTCTTAAATGGCCAACACTATGTTGCATAAACATCGCAGCTATGCCAATTGTCTGATATTTTTGCACTTCAACTTAAATGGTATGTTTGTATCGCATAAAACACATGAGGCTCTTCTCCATTTCAATCATCCAACTTGAGTACGTTGATTTACATTTGCTTTATTTCTAAGTCATTTTATACTTTGAACCCAAGATATTTAAATTGTGTAACTTGTAAGATATGATCTCTAACTTTCACCTCTAAGGTAGAAATACTCCGTCTTTTGATGAAATTACATTACATATACTGTCTTTCTTCTACTCAGACGAAAGTCATACGCTTCTAAGATTTACCTCCAAGTCTCCAACATCCCATTCAATTCCTCCATCGACACTCCAATTAAGATTACATCATCTTCAAAACTCATACATCTCGATGCTAGTTGTTGGATGTGTTACATAAGTACATCAAAAACTAATGTAAAAAGATAAGGGATTAGGATCGACCCTTGGTCCAATCCTTGTTATGAAAATAAAAATCATTGATAATGTTATCAAAAGATAAATAATAAAACCCAAAGGTAAGTTAGACTTCATTTATCATTATCACATCATAGAGATTGTTGATAAGAATTATTTAAAATCTCCTGCTGACTCCAATACAATATAATAGATTTAAAAATAAAGATAAATAAAAATACAAATACATCAACTGTTGGAACAAAATACGTTTTACAAACATTACCCTTAGAGTGAGAGAAATTGTTGAAACGAATAATGTTTAACAATTAGTTACCCTTAGAGTTTTGATGATAACAAGGTATTAAAAATTGTCATTTGGATATGCTAATATTTGTTCAAGTGTACAGGACCATAGACAAAATGTTATATCTTTATAAGGTTCTGGAAGAACAAAAGAGAGCAAAAGAATCAACAAAAAGGAAGCTTGGAGCTCCTGAAGTTCAAAGCGCTCCTGAAGTGATGACGTCATCAGAAGCCAGTTCATCAGAAGCAAGATCACCAAAAGCTGAAGATCATCATAAGCTGAAGAACTTAAAGATTCAAAAGGTGGAATCTCATTTAATCATGCCTAAGAGTTGCTAAAGATGGAAAAAGTATAATAACGGTCTTGAAATGAAATTTGAAGGCAATGGATGCTTATTCTATCAAGAGCGTTGAAAAAGAACAAGTGTACGAATTGTACAACCACCTTCTCCACTACTTTGGTCGTGCTTTGCAACAAGACAAGGATAACAACTCTGCCTGCAGAAATGTTCCTTCATACAAGGAATGGATTTGAAATTGATCATTTATAGGACAATAACCATATCAGGCAAATGATCATTGGTGATTATCAACAAGTTTCAAACGTCTCTTTTTGTGTTGTTGTCAAGTTCCAATGTATCTCTTCACACCTCTATATAAAGGAGTGAAGACCTACCAGTTGGATAACACATTACAATTGATATACAAGCAATACAAGAATCCACAACGTATACAGACACACAAAGTTAGACTCTCAACAATTCAAAGTTCATACTATGTTATTGTTCTGTTTTCACTGTTACTTAGAATTTCTTAGCAAAACTCACATTTTAGAAACATATTTCAAGTATTAAGAGTCTGTTTCTGTTTTGTATTGTGAACACCACTGATTGTATATCAAGTGTTCAAACTCAAACATATTTCCCTGTAAGTTTGTTTGATTGTAAGTCTCCTACTTGTGTGCTTGAGCATTTGTAAGTCTCTTGTAGTTGTACTAAAGCATAGGAAAGTCTCTTGCTTGTGTGCTTGAGTACTTGTAATTTGAGATTACATTGTTAGTGAACTCTCCTTGGAAGTGCAAGGGGGACATGACTACTTCGGTTTGTGGAAGGAACTTGTATAATTGTTTTGTGTCTTTCTTCTCTCTCTTACTCTGTTTTTATCCGCTGCACATATAGTTTCTGATCACTTCTTCAAAAACTGATTGTTATCTGCTTCTAAACTGTGACATCAGTAGGAGAAACGAAGAAAAAGTTAACACAATTCAACCATCCTTCTTGTGTTTTTCTCACCTTCATCAATGATTGTAGTTACCTCTATAGGTGCTTCCACAACTATCCAAAAATAGAAAGACTAATTAATCCTCTGTAGAAAAATGTCAGAATTAATTTAATATTACTTTTGTTAGATGTTGAATTGGCCTCAAGAAAATTGCGAAAGACTTTCTTTAAACTTTATTTGGACATGAATAATTATCATCCAAAAAAAAAATCGGACATGAAGATGATTATATATTTTTAGTTGACCATACATGATTGCGTCAAAAAATAAGAGACTATATATGAAGACAAGCAAACAGTTCACTAGAAATGCATTATTTCACATGGTGGCATCTCAATCCATCAGGTCCCGTCCCAAATGCACATTCCATTACATGCTAAATGTATTAATTATTCCAAAATCTGTAGTTATAAGAGCTACACTAACTATTGATCAACTAGCTAGCAAATCTCTGCATATCTACAATATCAAGAAACAGTTTTATATTTCATATGATTGAAAGAAATTATTATACACTGTTGATATGTTTGCATTAACGGTGAAAAGGCAAGATATGTGCGTCCATCAAGAAGTTACAATTAGTTTGTGTTAGATTATGCAGTAACTAAAATTGAGTTTGATAGAATTGAGTTAGAAAGAATTGATTTTGAATAAAAGTGAATTGAACTAAAATAATTTATGCTTAAATACATTCACGTAAAATTGTTTTTTTACCATAGGGGTAAGACCAACCTCTTGATGCCATGATCGTTTGGAGTTTGTGGAAGAGTCGTAATACAAAACTTTGAGAGGTTACAAACACACGAATGGTGCTGCATGCAACGAACTAAGCATCCGGCAAGCCCCCAAAACCAGTAACCGACGTCGACCAAGCCGCACCCCGACCACATCAAATGCAATGTTGACGCGACCAATTTCAATAATAACTCTATTATGGCTTATGGTTTATGCTTTAGAGACTCAACATGATCTCTATTATTAGGTAAATCCGACTACTTGCACTTATAATCATCTGTCTTAGAAGCGGAATCCTTTGGTCTTCTCCATTCTCTCAAGATGGCAATATCCAACAGTTTGCGTCATGTTATGTTTGAAATGGATAGCAAAACTTCAGTAGTTGCACTTCAAGGTCTCAATGTTCCAATGTAATGAATTTGGTGACTTGGTATCTGAATGTAAGAGTCTCTTATTTAGTAATTCCGGTTTCCAACTATGTAGTGTCATTTATTATGAGACAAGCAAATATGGTAGCTCATAGTATTGCTAGAGCCACCTTATCTTATCCTAACCCCATATCTTTCGGGTTCCACTTGTGTAACATTGACCATTTTATATTATATAACATTGTCCAATCAGGGTGTGCCTTTTTTTTAAAAAAAAAAATCAATTAAAGTTGAAAGGGAAACACGTGAGAGTATAAACCAGTGAAAACACAAACACATTCCTCTTCTCTTCTCCCATACGACATCAGAACCCACCACCCACCGTCAACTTTTCTCCGCCACTGCCGACACCTCCCTCCGCCGCCACCGTCCTCTCATCCATTGACCACCGTTCCTCTTCTCTTTCCTTTCTCCCCTGTGGCAATCTTTTTTTTTCTTCTTTCAAACTTGATGAATTTCATTTGAAATGGATTTTGAGATTCATTGAGGGAAATCAATTAAACCTGATTCATTGAGGGTTGTTATTGTAGAGATCAGTAGACTAATAACAACAACAAATATCCTATCAATTATCTCTTGAGAAGTGGGTTGATTTGAGATTTTTTGAATTGTGACAAAAATAGTGAAAAAAAAGTTACAATGATGTTGCAGAGAAACAGTGAAAAAGGGTTACAATGACGGCGGCGGAGGCGGTGGAGACCGACGGTAGACGGAAAACTGATAATGATGGTGGGTGAGTATTGGTTTTGAAGTGGAAGGAAGAAAGACAAAAGGGTTGGGGCACTTACTCTTTGTTTTCACTAGTTTTTACCCTAACGTTCCCTTCAACTTTAATTTTTATTTTTTTCTAAAAAAAGAAGGTGTGCCACATGACACATCCTGATTGGGGAATGTTATATAACATAGAATGATCAATGTTACACAAGTGAAACTCATATCTTTCATGATGTATCTTCTATTGAAAGAGTAAATGTTGTCAACTCCATTTGTTAGAACAGCTTCCATTGAGTCTCTGCATCTATCTTTTTTTATTTTCACTTTCTAAACTTTTATTGGAAGAGTCGGGTCCGTCTCAAGAGACCTACCCGTGCCACTGTAGTTTGTTAGTTGTCGTTGCTGGCCAGTGACATAGTGCCACGAGCTATTACGTGATTGTCACAAATTTTAAAACGATATTCCATTGTTTGTTTTAAATCTAATTACTGGTTTGTATTGCAGTTGCAGCGAGCCCCACAGGCAGGCTCCACCATCGTTTACGCATGTCATGTCATGTCTCACTCAACCCTCCTACCTCAAACAAAATAACATTATTCTATCCATTGTAGCAGTGATTAGTATTATTATATTATCAATCACTCACACTGTCACACATAATTAACAAAACAAAATAGCTTTGTCTTCTTCTATGGAGAGCGGCACACCATTCATTGATGATTCAAAGTATCTGTTGCCTCTCGCGGTTTCGGTTTCCTTTCCTTTATTTTATTTTTTTATTACTTCTGAATTAAGAAATGACAATTAAGTGAATTAAAGTATATATTAAACGGTTGAGCGGTGAGAAGGAAAAGACAAGAAGAATGGTCCATACACGTGTCCACCATCACCTAATCTGTCTTTGAGAACCGTCAGATGACCAATCAATTTAAACGAAAGCAGAGACCAACCAGCACGGCGTGTTATAAAACGAAACCTAATATCAGTAGACTTGTCGAAACCAAACACAATTCAATCGTTTGTCAACCAATTAAACTATTCTTCATCTCATCATATTTTTCTTCATAATTCCCTTCTTTTTTTCTCTGTAGCGAAGGAATGCAGAGAGATGAGAGGCCATTGCTATCGGTTCTCTCCATCTGAAGTTGTAAGCATTCTTACAAAACGAATCATTGGCGGTAGACATTGCCACCGCAAACACGTTGAAGACGGTTGATCTATTATTCTCCATTCTTTTACTAGTTTATTACTTTACTCATTTGTAAATACTAACCAACCACCATGTGTGAGAAGGAAAACCCTAACTCTCACTCGGCTCTGCTCGATGGAAAATACGAGTTGGGTCGAGTACTCGGTCACGGAACATTTGCGAAAGTTTACCACGCCAAGAATTTGAATACTGGAAAAAACGTAGCCATGAAAGTAGTTGGAAAAGAAAAAGTGATCAAAGTTGGAATGATAGAACAGATCAAAAGAGAAATATCCGTTATGAAGATGGTGAAACACCCTAACATAGTTCAACTTCACGAAGTCATGGCTTCAAAATCAAAGATCTACATCGCCATGGAACTCGTTCGCGGTGGAGAGCTTTTCAACAAAATCGTCAAAGGTAGACTCAAAGAAGACGTAGCTAGAGTCTATTTCCAGCAGTTGATCTCAGCCGTTGATTTCTGTCACAGTCGCGGTGTTTACCACCGTGATCTCAAGCCGGAGAATCTCCTCCTCGACGAAGACGGTAATCTTAAGGTATCTGATTTCGGTCTCTGTACTTTCTCTGAACATTTGAGACAAGATGGGTTGTTGCATACCACGTGTGGTACTCCGGCGTATGTTTCGCCGGAAGTTATCGCGAAGAAGGGTTACGACGGTGCTAAGGCTGATATTTGGTCTTGTGGTGTTATTCTTTACGTTCTTCTCGCGGGGTTTTTACCGTTTCAGGATGATAATTTGGTTGCTATGTATAAGAAGATTTACCGCGGTGATTTCAAATGTCCACCGTGGTTTTCTTTGGAAGCTAGGAGGCTAATTACAAAGCTTCTAGATCCGAATCCAAATACAAGAATTTCCATATCCAAGATAATGGATTCTTGTTGGTTTAAGAAACCGGTTCCAAAGAGTATAGCGATGAGGAAAAAGGAGAAAGAAGAGGAAGAAGATAAGGTGTTTGAATTTCTGGAGTGTGAGAAATCATCGACGACAATGAATGCTTTTCATATAATTTCCTTATCAGAAGGATTTGATTTGTCTCCGTTGTTTGAGGAGAAGAAAAGAGAAGAGAGGGAGGAGATGAGATTTGCAACGGCTGGGACGCCAAGTAGAGTGATATCGAAACTGGAACAAGTGGCGAAGGCGGTGAAGTTTGATGTGAAGAGTAGTGATACGAAGGTGAGACTTCAAGGGCAAGAAAGAGGGAGGAAAGGAAAGTTGGCTATTGCCGCTGATATTTACGCGGTGACACCGTCGTTTCTGGTGGTGGAGGTGAAGAAAGATAAGGGTGATACTTTGGAGTATAATCAGTTCTGTAGCAAAGAGCTTCGTCCTGCTTTGAAAGATATTTTCTGGACTTCTGCTGACCCTCCAGCTGCTTGATGAATTTTCATCATTAATCACAATACAATTTTATGTTCTTGTCTTGTTGTTTAATTTACTTATGTTCTGTCTCATTCTTCCCTTTGTAATTGTTGTTTAGGAGGAGCTTCATGTGTTTTTAGACATGAGAGAGATTATCAGATTTGTGTTGTTCTTGTTGTTTTAATTATCAATTTAGGTGAATTATGTTTGTGCTTTTGTATCTTTCTTTATCGACTAAAATGGTTGATGATTGTCACTTATTAGAAGAACAAGCTATAAATTCCTTGTTGATGATTAATGGTCTTGTTTGTGTGTGATATAATTTATGGACTGTTGTGAAATTCCCATTCTCCTTTACAAATTTCATTGCTGCCTTGGTTTTTGTTTATTTTAACATTTTGGTTCATCTGTCTTGAGTTGATTGTTTACACACCATCCCAAATTGGCAAATTCTCAACCCGTGAGGGATTGCATCAACTTGCTAAAATATCATAATCTTGCTTCATCCATCTACAATTATTACACCACCACAATCCCAAATTCCCAACCCGTGAAGGATTGCTTCAACTTGCTTAATATCACACTAGAGAGGCTGCATTGAAGAGCACATGGATGGGACCAAACTCACTTTGAACATGTGCATGTCATTTTCAACCAGTTTTTTCTTAAGTTTTGTGGTCTTGATGTTTTTGATTAAAAAAAAAAAGTTGACTGTTTCTTCGATAACTTTTTAGTTCACAAATTATTACTCCATTTAAATGAATTATAAATAAAAATATAGAAAAAACATCAATTATTGAAAGTCGAGAACTATACAATTATTGAACATAGTTGGTCAAGAAGAAAACATCAAAGAAAACATATGTGGTCACTTTATTATTTGGTACTCAGGTTTCACAGCTTTAATACTTGTATTTATGTGCTTTGTATGCAGGTGAAGGATGATAATGAGGGACAAACATGGTCCCATATTATTATTATTATTATGCAATGAGAAATGAGAACTCATTCCCTCTTTGATTTCAGTAACGATACTGATTTATAAAGTTTGTACAACTAACCTTTCCTCCTCCCATACAAACTAAGTTAACTGGTAGCTTGTTACTGATTCAAATATTACAGCTTGAATTGAAAGAACTATCTAACTTTTGGTGGAATGTCCATTTTAAAAAGGGAAAAAGAGGAGGAAAAAAAAGTAAAATCTTGGTAGCAGAATTGAGTGAACTATAAACACAAACAAAATGTCATATCTCTAATAGTTGCTACTAGCATGCAGTCGCAATTTGACACTAACACAATCGGTGCATTCGTGGTGGTTAGATTGAGATCGAAATGTTAAAATTCAAAATCGATATTTTTTATTTGAAAAAATCAAAATCGGCAATGAACTCTAGACCATCCAATCTCGGTCCAATAACCACAGTTGCGCCCTAACTGTGTATGTAAGTACGTCAAAACTTCAGTTTTGAAGTTTTAACTGCTGGAAGTCAGATATGACCAAATTTACAGCTTCATGCTTAGCTACACCAACCAAGGATTGAAGACGGCAAATAGAGATGACAATAATTAACATTATCTAACTTCTAGTTTATCAACCAAAGTCCTCAAATCATTGGATAACATTAGCCAACACAACAAACTATTATGCATGTTATAATGAATTATTAACTAACTAAGAACAAAAGGATCCAATGAATACATTTTCACCAAAAAAAAAAATCATATATGTTGTTGTCCTGCCAGTCTGTTGTCTAAACTATGTATGCTACCCACTATACACCACTACACCAACTTGTGCATTTTCATCAACAAATTGTCTTCTGCGAACCACAAGTTCATTCTTTACATCACTTTGGAAATCTTGTTAGTCACCAAACATGATAGATGTACTATTATGACATATTTGTTTGTTGTGCTTTGTGCAACCCATACTTTGGAACATTGAAAATGATCCATTCCCAAAGCCACACTCCGTTGAAATAGAATAGAAGCATGTAAATGTGCATCATCTGTGCTCCCGTTTTCGTAATCACTTGGCATCACGTGCATGTCTGAAAATGCAAACCTGTGAATTCAAAATTTATTACCAAAGCAATAACAGTTTAAAGAAGCTGAATGATAACATTATGATCATTAACAAACATTAATAGTATTAGCAGTACTATTTGAAATAACTAAACCACACAATTGACTTAACAGAAAATTTCAATTCAAACCTCATTCCGAATATCACGCAATAAATTAATGCAAGATAAAATGACACAAGATATTATATCACCGTAATGTTGCAACTTTAAGACTTGAGTATCTCATGTGACATGCAATAGAGCAATTTTAGAAAATAAGTTATTTGACGAGGTTAGCAAGTTGAAAAGGGAACTCATGAAATCCAAAATTCCAAACAAAGGAAGACAATAAATCCTAACTTTTCCAATTCAATGTGAAACAAATCCTATTCTTGATGTAAGGGTATTACTCACTACTTTATCTCAACATCATAAACACATGTATTCGGAAATGGGAAGCCAAGGAATAGAAATCAGTTTCTTCCACTCTTGTGTAACGAAGGGTGTCAAAGAATACAGTTCATGTCTAGCAACTTGAGTAATGAAGGGTGTCGAAGAATATGCTCCATGTCTAGCAATGGATAGAGATAATTAACATTTTCCTCTATGATATTGTAAATAATTTGTAACAATCATATTCCAAGATCCTAAATTAGCGTTCTACTTTTCTATTATTTTGAACCCTAGAAAACTATAAATAACAGCAGACCAATATGGTGGCAAAGCTTCTCATTTCTCATATTATTTTGAAGAAATAGGAATCTATAAACCTGATAATTTTACTCTGCTAAGCGACCACAGAAGTGTATATAATACATAGGTATACTCAAGCACATGATCACAATCCATCACACACTGTTCTGACATTACAATGGGAATAAATACTCAATTTTATTGCATAAGGATCAAAATCAATTAAAGTAAATACGGTAAAATCTTGTATTCTTGTTCGATTCCCAGTCAAATTAATCCAGTTGAAATGGAAATAAAAAGAGCAAACTGGTTTAGTTTTATATCACTCTCATGCAAGTGCACTTTTAGTAATAACATTAAACAAGGAGTTGTTTGTTTAAAAAGAAACATTAAACAAGGAGTTGTTTAAAAAGGTGTATTTCAACTAGGGGTGGCAAAAATACCCATGCCCATGGGTATAATAAACAGGTATTTGACTACCCATTATTATATGGATACAAACACAGATTTGATTGTACCCATACCCACGGGTACCCATACCCAATAGTAAATTAAATAAATTACTAAAATATCCTTATATATACAAGGATATCCTTTTATTTCAGGAATTGGGAAGTCAAATGAAGTTATTGAAATTTGGAATGCATATGAAATTTATATGTTTGTTTGGATGTTTTTATGCTTTTATTTTACTTCAAGAATTTGTATGGATTATGTAAGAATCATGAATTTTCTATGGATTATGTATGATTGATGAGATTTTGAATGGATTATGTATGTATGTTTAAAAGTTGAAGTTTTTTGGTAATTAAAAAAAGTTATAAATACATTCAAAAATCCACGGTACCCATGAATACCCTAGGTACCTCAATACCCGCGGGTACCTGCATAATGGGTACCCACGAGGGTATGGGGCGAACACGGGTATAATATTTATCCAATGGGGTGGGGACGGGTATCATACTATCCGTACCCATGGGTACCCATTGACATACCTAATTTCAACAAGTTTAGCAATGGAGCCTTTTATTCTTTTGAACTTAGAGATATATAAAACTCATTGGTAAGTTTACACCTAATATTTGAATCACCTGGGAAGGATGAATGCTTCGCTCAAAAGTACAACATCATAGTCATCTATGTGGTAATGAGATAAACCCTTGATATCTTATTTGTCTATGTAAAACATCATGGTCACATTGTCTTGTCTACATCCCAAGTTCAAGACCATAAGGCTTTAGAGAGCATAATATTACGATTCAAATTTTAAAGTAGTAACGTGATAACCTAAACTTCTAGGAGTGGCTAGCTCATTGAATATAGTCCATTTAGCTCATGAGTAAACAACACTTGCATCACGAGCATTTAATGTAATATCATTAAGTTAAGCAGAGAGAGAGAGCCAATTTTAACAATATATTCTCTAACACACTTTCTCCAATACATATTTATTACTGGATGAAATTCATGTGAGTCCAATTTAATCATGAGCCACGCACTATATATTAGGTGGGACTCTCGTATAAAAGAGAATATGTTTAGAGAGTATGTCAACGACATTTCTCTTAAACCAAAGGATAAAGACCAACTAATAAATTTTACTCAATAAAGTTCCGACTATGATAATGGTTAATAGATATGAAGTTTAATTGAAATATACAAATTCAAACCCAGCCAGACTCAAGTAAATACAAGTTATAGCTATTAAAGACAAAATGCAATTGTTAGAGGGTAAGGCTTCTCCTTTCCAAAATTCAAATTTTGAGCAAAATAATTAAGTTTTTGTAATGGAATTGCCACTCACTTACCAGTGTTACCAGAGATAAGTTGACATGCTTGTTCCTCTAGCAACAAAGCTTGAGAAGTAGTCTGTACCATTATGTATGATTTATATCAACCACTTTGAGTCTAGCCAAATTGTGGCTAAACTCCTGGTTATATACCGGCCGAAGTTTTTATAATTATTCATTAGGATCCTGGAATAAGATATCTCCACGTGTAGCATTCCTTGTGACCTGCATATATATAGCCCTCAGTACTGCATTTCATATAATAACATCAGTAGATCATAGTTGTCTCGCCATGTCATGTTACAGTGCCTGACAGGCATATCTACTGTTATTTTGCTGACAACAAGGTTACCAAAACCAATTTCTAGGATCACAGCCTGGTAACTTAATGCACCAATTTTTTTAAATCATGTGAGAAAATCTTATGTTATTTTGTCAGTGTTCACTTTTTATGTGTTAGTGCTCAAAACTTCCTATCTTTTCTATCATGAAATTTCAGACAGGTGAGTCGTTTCCTTATGTGATGATGACTGCACATAGGTGTATCGCAGTTTGAGGATTAATACCTCTTAGCCTGATAATGTGGCTAGTAAAATAGTTAAATGAGCCACAACAAAGTACTAATACAAAGTGTTCCAGATCAAGCTTAACATTAAAAAATTACCAATACAAAATTAGATAAGAAATCAAAATTCAATTAAGAATAAGATATGATTTATGAACAGTTAAAAGATCTAATCCGATAATAAAAAGACATAATTAAATTTGTAATATTCTAGTATAAAATGTATAATAAAATCCTATCAATTTGCATTACATTCACTAGGAACGCTAGCAACACAATTTTTTGGCTACAGTTTTGAATATATTTTTTATCTTATTTTTCTAATTAAATGTGAAACAAATCCTATTTATCCATTTTAATGTGAAACAAATCCTTTTCTTGATGTAACGGCATTGTTAGCTACTTTATCTCACCATCATAAGCACAAAAGGATTCAGAAATGGGAAACCAAGGATAGAAATCAGTTTCTAACTCCCTTGAGTAATGAAGGGCACCAAAGAATACTTTCCGTGTCTAGCAATGGATAGAGATAAGTAACCTTTTCCTCTATGATATTGACATATTGTAACTAATTTGTAACAATCATATGGAATTCATAGATCCTAAATTAATTTAATACTTTTCTATTATTTTGAACCCAAGAAAATTGCAAATAACATCAAATCAATATAGTGGTAGTGACAATTATGTTCGTTCCCAATATTATGTTGAAGAAAATAGGAATCTATAAAGCCTGATAATTTTGCTCTTTTGAGAAACTACAGAAGTGTATATAATATATAAATGTATTCAAGCAAATAGACACAATCCACCGCACTATTCTGACTTTCCAATGGGAAGAGTTGCTCAAGTTTTGTTGCATACGGATCAAAATCAATTAACTTCAAGTAAAATAAGGTAAAAACTTGTATTCTAGTTCAACTCTTAGACAAATCCAGTTGAAATTTAAAGAAAAAAAATCAATCCTAAAGAAAACTGGTTTAGTTTTATTTATATCAGTCTGGTACAGGTACAGTTTTAGTGACAACTTAGACGTTTTTTAAAAAGGCTTATTTCAACAAGTTTAGCATGGAGCCTTTTATTCTTTTCAACTTAAGAGATATATAAAACCCATTGGAAAGCTTTACCTAATATTTGAATCTCCTGGGATGAATGCTTCCCTCAAATGCAAAACACCATAGTCAGCTATGTAGTAATGAGATAAACCCTTTGCTATATCCAATTTCTCTTTGCTAAACTAAATTCCGAAACAAGACAATAGTCGCATGGTCTTGTCTAGCTCATAAGGCTATAGAGTGTGTTATAGAAATATATATTATATTATGATCAAAAGTTGTAACATAATAACTTTCTTTTAGGGAGTGGCTAGTTCATTGAATATAATCCCTTTCTTTTTGGGTGTGTATACTTTAGCTCATGAGTAAGCAATACTTACATCACAGGCATTGAATGTAACATGTCTTCATCAAGTTAAGCCTGGAGGGATAGCCAATTCCCACAATATATTCTCTAACACGCTCTTTTCATGTGAATCCTATTAAATCATATATATTATATATATTTAGTGGGGCTCTCATATAAAAGAGAATACGTTAGAAAGTGTGCTAACAACATTTCTCAAACCTAAGGATGAAGGCAAACCAACAAATTCTACTTAATGAAGTCGTGACTATGATTATAGTTAAGAGTTAAGACATTTAATTAAAATATATTCTAACACAAATAGACTCAAGTAAATACAAGTTATAGCTATAACTAGCTATTAAAGACAAAAATTAAATTGCTAGAGGGTAAGTCTTCTCTAATCCAATTTTCAAATTCCGTGGAAAGGAACTAAGTTATGGTAATGGAAACTGCTACTTACCAGAAAAACTTTCCAAAAGTTGACATGCTTATTGACTACTTTTTATCTAGAACTGAGTTTGAGAAGTAGTCTCTATGTTTGATTTAACAACCACCTTTCAATCTCCTTAAAAAAAAAACAACCACCTTTCGATCTAGCCAAAATAGTGGCTATACATTTACTTATACACAGACCTACTTTTGATAATTATACATTTTGATCCTAGAATTAAGAGATATCCACATAGAGCATTCCCAGTTACCTGCATTAGTATATCCCTCGGTATAAAGCTAATCATACAATAACCTCAGTAGATCATAATTATCTCCTCATGTCATGTTAGAGTGCATACAGACATATCTACTGCTATTTTACAGACATCATGCTTATCAAAATCAATTTCTATGACCACAGCCTGGTAACATAATGAACCATAGGAAACAGATCATCCCCTTAAAAACACTCTGCTTAATTATGTTGTAATACATAAAATGAGAGTCTCCTCAATATGGACCTCAAGAAAGGAATCCAAAGGTGGACTCCCACCATTTTAGTAAAATGCCACATTCATCTATTTTTTTCATAAAAACCCATTATTTTAGTAAAAAAGGGTGGGGGGTCCTCCCTTGGACCCCATAAAATGATAAAACTTTGCAAGTGAACCAACAATATACTTATCATCATAAATGACTGTAGTTTTAGCCTAATAAGATAAACTGAACCACATTTTTAATGTAACAATGTCTATGCTTATCTTTTTGTTAGTTCTCTCACTATAATAATTTATATGCTTCTGACTTTCCATTGTTCTTATTATCTTGTTTGAAAAATACTATAAAGTTACATTGGACATTTGAGTTTTAGGGAAAGAATAAAGATCAAACCCAATCAGGTGCAACAGTGTACATCATTGTGTAACAACAAGGGAGACAGAGAGAGACGGCAAATATGTTGATAACTACTTCATTTCTATGTTTCAGAAATCTGAATTAATTAACTGTTATTTTACTTGCAGCAAATTTTGTACATATGCGGAGAATCCCAAACGTGAAATTATTTATTCCACGTGTATCAAAACAATATATTTAAATGTGAGGAAATTAAGTCTTAAATTCTCGTTCTTATTAAAAAAAAAAACACTTAAAAGTCTCATTTCTCATAATGACAATAAGGAAGTTTGAACCTTCTGCAATTGTCTATAGGACTAACCCAGTGGCTAAGAAATTGAAAGTGTTTAGGACAGCAAGTAAGACAAAGAGGCCCAATGGTCTAACCTCCACTAACCTATATACATATGTTTATTACTTAATTAGTATTTATGTACTTAACCTAAAAGGAGATTAATCAAACTTTCATTTTGATTAATGAACAATTTAATCATTTTTTGTACATTATATTTTCCTTTACCTTCAAAAGAATAAAGCATCCACATTTACACTATCATCATAAATTTGAATACTGATACAATGAAAGTACAGAATTCCGCGTATGACCATTGCCAAATTCTTAGTAGGCTACATAGCTACAAACTCGAATAAACAACAAAGTACATAAAAATAATTTTAGTATGAAACTGGGAACTTGGGACACACTTCATCTATTAAATCCTAAGTGATTATAAACTCCATTTCCTCTAGCCTGCTTCATTTCTTGGTTATAGATTTTTAACTTCATGATGCATGATGAATAGTATGGATATTAATAAATCATCAGTCACTTTTAATGTAATTAGTCCTGATCTATTGGTACTTATTGAGCGTATACAGGTTGTTTCGCGGAAATGCTTTTCGGTTAAGTCAACTGGAGTTTTTCTTGTACTGTGAGTGGTGTGTCGCTCCTTTAGAGTTTATCTCTAGAGAGACTTACCAGTTCGTGGGGAGTTTTTTTGTGTGTTTTTGATGATTCTGCTTTGTATATGGGCTGGAGTACCCCTTGCACTCCCTATTCATCAAATTTGTTTTGTTGTTCAACAAAAAACTTTTAAGTGCAAACTAGAAGTCCTTAGTGATAGAGACTACTTAGCTATTATTTCAGTCCAAAAGTATGACCAAGATATAATTCAATAATAATTATTTTTGGCTTAAACGTACTTTTGGCCCCCCAACTTTACAAACTTACAAAATAGGCAGTTTGTATATTGGCGGCCCAAAAATGCAATTTAGCCTAATAATAAAATACACATGTGGCATTTGAGTCATTAAATTTGGTGTTTGCGTATGCATTGACCTAGTCAAAATCGAGGGGGATGTCACTTTTGCAAAAGGGGCTTAGGTTGGGGGGCCAAATCCCCAAGTTTGCAAAAATTAGGATTAGGGGGGTCAAAAGTGCGTTTAAGCCATTATTTTTTTACATATTGTTGGGGATTCTAGGGCACATCGGGAGCAACATTTCAAACTGTGGACCACATTATGTGGTCACAAGAGTAGTGCTGACAACACTCTCTTTAACACTCACTCTTTTATCGGGTTAAATCAATGTGGGTCCTACACTTTGGAAACGGGATCCACATAAAGTGATCAGACCTACATTGATTTCAATCAATAAATTGGTGAGTGTTAGAGAAAGTTGAAAAAATAGTGTTCCTAGTAGTTATCGAGGTCACAATATTGCGGTTGTGGCATGTCTGCAAGCGCATCAGGCTGCAATTGTGATGTGATTGTAAATCATAATAAAAAGCACATCCAAACACCATGATGTCCGCAATATAGTTGACCCAACAGCTGCATTGTGTCGCATCAGGCTGTAATGGACTATATAGTTCTCACACAAATTATTTTTCTATCCTTCTTTTTCTTTATATCATATACTTAAAGATATTTTTAAGTGATAGTGAGTTTTTAAAATCTGAAGTGATATATAGTTGATAATGAGATATATATGTGATTTTGAGAGAGAAAATAAGAGATATGTGAGTTATAAGATAAGTAATAAATTGTAATATTTTATGCTAATGAAAAATAAAATCCCACCGCAATGATCGCAACACCCGCAATCGCAATAGCGGTATCCACTGCCGCAATTTAAAACCATGACCATCATCTAGAATCTTAAAATATAGCGTATACAAGTCTTTTATTTTTTTGAATAATGAGTCATCTTTGTTATATATCATTTATTTAACTCATTCTCAATCGATGTGGAACTAAACATTCGAACTTGCAATCAAACACATATGTTATGCATCTACTGAATGTTTAATATTTATCTATAGCAGTAGATAGATACTACTCTTACCTAACATAAACTATAAACTATGTAATATATTCCATGAAGGGGTTTATCAATCATACCCATCTCACTCAATCAACTTTGTTTCTCCTCCCTCTATCTCTCCATTGATTACCTGATCGTGAAAATTGAAGGAAAAAAAGTAGAAAATGTATGAGAAAATGATGATTTGGAAAAATAGGTGACCTAACCTGTATAATCAAGGAAGGTTGATGCTTGATTGAATTCCTGTTTCACGGTATGTTGACTTCACTCCACACCTAGCTAGCTAGTACAAAGGGGAAAGAACAAAACAAAACAAAACAAAACAAAAAATTACCATATTTAGCTACAATATCATATATGCATCATTTGATTATGACCCTTCAAATTCTTATTATTCCCAATTTCTTACAGAATAGTGTATATTAAGCACAAAATCTGGATTCGAGAAGATGCATGTAAGAAAAAAAGGGTTTAATGAAACTTCATTCATCTAAGTTAGATAAATAGACTAAATTTTCTGTTAGCGAATGAATAGTAACATGGCGTACCTTTGATTTGAGAAACTCCATTTTGATTTCGGATAATGAAAACAAGAAAGACAAGTACCATGAAAAGCCACGCTTTGATCTACTTCCATGATCACAATTGCAGCATAAATAAATAATATATTCTTTTATTATTATTATAATCAAAATATAATAATCATAGAATGAAGCTTATTTTTCCTTTAAAAAAAATAATAATGAGGATTATTTTATTATTTGCTCATTGTTTTATTTTATTAGTAATTAATTGTTAAGATTAATTTTTCTTTATGTTTGGCTTTGAACCTAAACTTTCAACTCCTTGTCCATTAACTCGATTTCACCTCCTAATTTATGTATATTATTTACATGCATCTATTTAAATCACACTTTAAAATAATTTCTACAAATTGATATGATTGAATACATGTATAAAAATAAACTATATAATATCTCCATAAAATTTATGTGGTAAGATATGATTGAATGCATGAATAAAATAGTTTAAGCAATACATAAAATTTAACTAGGTGGTGAGATATAACTAATGCATGTATAAATTAAACACACACAAGTTAAATTTTTAAAAGGACAAAACTTAGTTGTATTGCTTTAAAAAAAAAATTTGTGGTTCTTTATATAAAATAATCACAACTACCTATGATTTCTTAAAATCACTATTTTTCAAAGTTTGTTATAGGGATGGCAATGGGTACCCAATGGGTAGGGTACTATAGTACTCATCCCCATACCCGCGTTTGTAAAAAATGCTCGTACCCAAGCCCGAATCCTCATGGGCAACAACTTTAGTGCCATTTCCCATACCCTATGGGCACCTATGTATGAAAAGACAATAAAAAACATTAGAATTGAAATAAAACTATGATCCAAAAAATTTCAAATCAACTCATAAGAAAGGCCGACAGCGGCAGAGATTTAACACATTAGGATGGGTAGGGTTACTTTATTAAGTTATGTTTAGGCTTAAATAATTAAATTAATTAATTAATTAATTGTACACCAAAAATAAATAAATTATTTATCATATTATATAAATACATATATGCGGGTTGCGGGGCTGGGTAATATAGTGCCCATACCCGTGCCCATACCCATCCAAATTTGCGGGTAATTACCCATACCCAAGCCCAGACCCATAAAGCAGGGTTTTACCCTACCCATAGTGGGTATTTTTTGCGGGTGCCCATAGAGTCTGGGTCCAATTGTCATCCCTAGTTTATTATAAGCACAATTGATTAATTTTATGTGAAGAACCACACAAAAAACACATATGGAAATGTACCTAAGTTTGATCATTCTTATAAAATTTAAAGCACAAATAATAAACGTATAATTAAATTAAGGCACAAATATATGCAAGTAAATTTCATATGGTAAAAAACTTTATGGAAGAGAGCTAGTTTGAACTTGCACTTCTCAACACTTATTGTGTGAGTTTCACCACTATACGTATTAAAACCCAAAAATTAAGCCACAAATACATACATCATAGGTGAAAAATATATAATTGGGAGAAGAAACTTCACCAAATATGATCGATTAGGTTTGACAATAAAGATTAGTTATTGACAAAGACGATGAATACTTAGCAGCAATAATGCTTAAAAAAATTAGGTAACAAATATGCACTAAAAAATAAGGTCAGAATCAAATAGATAATAAGGGCTTCAATTTATAAAAAAAACATGGATAAAGGACTTAATTATCCAAAAAAAAAAAAAAAGATAGATAAGGCAATTGATCGAACTTGAAACAAGAAGATTCACATATCTTGTTTAAAGATAAGAGACTTCATTATTTAGCAAACACAAGTGAAGGGATGTGAGAGAAGACTCGGGGAAGAAAATAACAATAATGAGCCGCAAGATGGAGTGGAAATCATCAGAAAACTTGATTAAAGAGATGAGATCTATGGAAAGGAAATGGAAAGAGAGACACAGAAAGAAATGAAGAGTTAAGAAGATGACAGAAAGAGAAGTGAGCACGCACCAAGAATTGTATGCTATCATACAATCACTGCAGCATGTGCTCACTCTCTTCTGTCAATATCTCTACTCCACTGTGTGTCCCCTCTCTTTTGAATATTCAATAACATATAATGGCACTGGCAGAAGATAGCACGTATATTAATTGTTCATAGCAAAACATCCACAAATGTTGATTCACTCTTTCTTCTCTATTTTCTAATTCCTACCACTCTAATGAATGAGTCAGATCAGATCTGCAAACTCATATCCTCCTATTTTTGGCACAGTCCTATGCTGCACATAGCTAAATATATATGAAGCACCTAAGATTTCAACTATAATATCTATCACTCAAAATGGCCTATTTTGATCTATATGCATTAGGGCTCTTTGTTTTCTTGCTTGCTTTCTGTCTCTCTCACTCTCTCCCTATCCTTTTCAACCAATATTGCTCAACATTTATACCAACCAAACCCTTTTGCATCTCTTTTCTTTTTCATTTGGAGGGCGAAAAAAGAAAACTTTTTGACTTTCTATCCACCTCTGTAGCTAGCAAAAATTACTTATATAATAATTAGTTGTCTTTAACCTCAGGTTTTAAAAAAATATGAATGTTATTTATAAAAAATACAAGACACTGACACCAATACTTGTACATATATAGTATAATTAAATAAGGGTTTTTTTTTTTGCTAGAAGTCACGCATGAAGGTGTTTTTTAGCAACTCACGCCTCAAGGCGTGATGTGATTTTTACTTTTTAGTTATAACTTTGCTAAAAGACACCTTCATAAAAATTAGTTAGTGTGTTTTAGCAAATGCTCATAGAATAACTTGATAAAAGACACCTTCATAAAATGTGTCTTCTAGCAAAACCCATTAAATAAAATATGAATGTTCTTTTTAAAATATCCTAATTGAAAATCAAGATATACATGTGCATCTAAATAAAACAATTCATTTCATTGCAAACAATTTTAAACCAGATATGATAAACTTTCATTCTCATTCGTTCAACGGTCAACACACTTTAGTGCACCTTTAATGAGCTAGAGTGAAAAGACTAACATAAACCTGAGAGTGAAACCTGGCTAAAATAATTATTAATCAAGTTTTACTTACCTCCTACCGAATTCTAAATTATCATGACCCTATTATGCTTGAGAACTCAGTAAGTATTTTTTTTTAAGAGGAGAACCCAGTAAGTTAAAACAAAGACAAAAAACTCGCATCGAACATCATTGCTTCGACATGTCTCTAATGTCTTTGTGTTTGAGGTGTGTTCAAAGAATGACAAATGTGTGTGGAAGAAAAGGAAAAAATATATATTTAGACACTTGTTTGAGTTGTTCAAATAGTTCAAGTTAAGGTTTTTTAGACCTCAAATTTTTGAACCAAAACATGGTCACAATTTAATTATTTTATAAAATATGACAAATTAATTATAAATGTTGACCAATTTCAGTTGGTCTCAACGAGGGTTCTTCGTCCTATCTATCCTCGGTTCGAACTTAAACTCGACTAAACTTGATTTTTTTATATTATTTTATTGGTATAAGCTTTACATTATTTATTATTTTAAAAAGTCTCGTTATAAATTTTGTTGGACCAACTTTGATTGAACAAGTGTCTTACACCGGCATGTGTCGGACACAATGACACGCTTGATCTAAGAGGTGAATGTACTTCATCTAGGTTTGTTGGAAGAGAATAAAAACTATAGATGGATGCTGGGAAAGGTGAAGCTAGTGATGATCGATACGTGGTGGTGTGATACGTGTTTTTATATAATTTTTTCCATTTGTGAAAATTAAAGTGTACTGCTTTTTCAACGACTTTATGAGTTTATTACCATTTCCGAAGAAAAACACGGCAAACAGGACAACTTATGATATGATATAACACAAATGATGAGAAAGACCGTGTACTTTAATTTCAAATTTCAATATTATAATTTAAAATTAACAACTTATAATAAAAAATTTCATGCGTCCAATCCACACAATTGCCAGACAGTGAGAGAAAAAAGGACAATGAGGGAACGGAATGAAAGGGTAGATGTCGAGTGTCTATTGGCTTAGAAATAGGTTAAGCCAGGTGTCAAGATACAGTTGGTTGACAAGAATTTGACAGTTCTTGGCAACCATATATACCAAAAAAATATAAACCTCTGAATTACGGTACTTTTTTTAATAAGATTCTGATGAATTACAGTACTGCTGCTATGTACCATTAACACATTATAGTATACCACTTCATGCAATTAACAACACTGTTTGGCTATTTGATGTTCAGTTACATTGCAGTCGCAAGACAACTGATTTTGTTCATTATATATGTTACCACTGTCTTTTATTTTTGTTTTGGTTGATATTTGAAACGTTAGTTTTGTATGATGATTAAAAATACAGCTTATACGTGTACAGTATATAACCCACACAGTTTTATGCCGGTAAACACAATTAACATCGACTAGTCGACCATACAGTTGAAGTGGACCATGTTTATTTTAACGTTAGTGTTGGGTTAGTGGCAGCTGCAAACTATAGTAAAGTCGAGAAACCGACAATATCAACTAGCTTGTCGATAGCCTGAGATTAGCAAGGGATAGGATTCTCTAACTTCCCACCATCTATATCTTTAGGACTCTGTGCATTTTATATATATAGAGAAAGAAGTGAGGAAGAGAGGGAATTAAGATGAGTGTCATAGGAGAGATTTATAGAGAAATGTAGAGGGCAGTTTTCTCGCTGGAGCTAGACAATCTCAACTCGATTAGTCTACGTTTAGCCCAATATATAAAATTATTTAAAATAAAATGTTACGAATTTTAAGTTAGATGATGATTTGGCATGAATGAATGGTGTATATGTGCTAGGAGACACTTATTGAAGATGCCTTGTGCATCGGAAATCAATTATCGCCTTTAGATTGTGCTACTTATTTCGATAAACCAACACAAGTCTTTCTGGCATGTCGTAAAACTTTCCTAAATATCTCCGATCTCATAATTGCTTTAAGTCAAGCATGCTAAACTATGAGGGCCCGTTTGATGGTCAAGATAGGATAGAGGCAGGATATGATATAAAGCTGAATAAAGATAGGATGTGATAAGGACATGATAAACATTAATCCTATCATGTGTTTGATGCGCACATGATAACAAACAGATATCATTATAATTAAATGAAAAAATTGCTCTCATCATTAATTAAATATTGTAAAAATGACATGTTATTAATTATAATAGAAAATACATGCTATCATTATTTTAAAAATGACAATATTTTAAAAATGACAGAATATCAAGATAATAAATAAGGAATGATCTTCTAATCCGTTCAGG
>Ga0315913_1000440_pt1 | contig 36533 bp, 14 predicted proteins | sample MpolsnodulesMG_FD_207736 | JGI IMG/M metagenome (GOLD analysis project Ga0315913, IMG submission 207736) | Medicago polymorpha root nodule microbial communities from Los Angeles, California, United States - small nodules | ecosystem: Host-associated > Plants > Roots > Nodule | place: USA...
ATGTGTTGATGGAATCTTTGAAAGTTAATGATTTGTTTGTGGGTTATAAGGTAGGGCGTAGTGACATGACAGTTGTTTCTCATTTACAGTTTGCTGACGACACTTTAATTATGGGTGTCAAATCTTGGGCCAACATCCGTTCTATGAGAGCTATACTTCTTCTTTTTGAAGCTCTATCGGGCTTAAAAGTAAATTTTTCGAAAAGTCATTTGGTGGGAATGAATGTTGCATTGTTGTGGCTATCGGAGGCGACATCCATGTTGAGTTGTAAAGTGGGTGCTATTCCGTTTGTGTACTTGGGGCTGCCTATTGGTGGTAACGCTCGGCGGATATCGTTCTTGAATCCTCTTATTACTCGCATCCGAACTAGACTGTCGGGTTGGAAATTGAAACATTTATCATTCGGGGGCCGTCTGGTTTTACTGAAATCTGTCCTGTCGTCACTGTCTGTTTATGCCCTTTCTTTTTTCAAAGCTCCGTTAGGTATTGTATCCTCTATTAAATCTATTTTAAATTGTTTTTTTTGGGGGGGGAGTGAGGACCACAGGAAAATATCTTGGGTGGATTGGAATACTGTCTGTAGTGGTAAGGAGGTTGGAGGTTTGGGGGTAAGGAGAATTAGGGAGATTAATGTTGCGTTGTTAGGGAAATGGTGTTGAAGGTTGTTGGAAGATGCTGATAGTATGTGGTTTAGGGTGTTGTCAGCGAGGTATGGTGTGGAGGATGGTCGTTTGCTGGGAGGGGGGCGAGAGGCGTCCATGTGGTGGCGTGAAATTGCCGCTATGCGTAGGGAGGAGTGGTTTGCAAACCACGTGAGTAGGTCGGTAGGCAATGGTGAGAACACTCTCTTCTGGGCCGATGTGTGGTGTGGTGCTGAGGAGTTTAGGGTCAGGTTTAATAGACTTTATGAATTATCGTTGTTTAAGGGGGCGTCAGTGTCTGATATGTGTCATTTAGGCTGGGGGTTGGACGGGGAGGCGTGGAGGTGGAGGCAGAGGCGGAGGTTGTTTGCTTGGGAGGAGGGGCTGCTGGGGGATCTAATGTTATTGCTTCAAAATGTGAATTTGCAAGTTGATACTGTTGATAGATGGCGTTGGGCACTAGAGTCAACGAATACGTTTTCTGTTCGAAGTGCCTACAAGTTTTTGACTCTTCAACCTCCGTTAGAGTCTTCGGCAGATGCCTTGTCCCTATGGCATAAGGATGTGCCGCTGAAGGTGGTGCTCTTTGGGTGGCGCTTGATCCGTGATAGATTACCAACAAAAGATAACTTGTTCCGTCGTGGTGTAATTGATCAGGCATCCCGGCAGTGTGTGTCTGGATGCGGCTCTATGGAAACATCATCTCATTTATTCTTACATTGTAATTTGTTTGGTTCTGTATGGCAGCTCATTTATAGATGGCTAGGCTTGTCAATGGTTGCACCTCTCCAGGTGTTGGATCACTTTAATCAGTTTAGCGGGTGCGGTGGTAACTCAAAGGGTCACCGATCTATTCTCCAAGTTATTTGGTTTGCGACAAATTGGGCAATATGGAAGGAAAGAAACAATAGGCTATTTAATGTCAAAGAATGCTCGGTTTATCAGGTGGTCGACAAGATTAAGTCGATTACCTTTATGTGGTTGAAGGCGAAGCGTATTTCTCTTCCCATCACTTACCATGGGTGGTGGCTTAGTCCCTTTTCCATCTTGGGCATAGGCTAAGTATTTCTTTCCTTTGTTTGATCGCTTTGTACAGGCAACTCTTGTAAATTTTGGCTTAACTCTGTTGTCCGCTCCTTAGTACGTCTTGTGCTAGGAAAGACCCTTTTGTGGAGGTAATATAATTCATTTTAACTTCTTCAAAAAAAAAAATTCATAGTATTTCTTCAAAAATAAAATCATAGTATATATTTATAAGTAAATTAAAATATTTTAAGATATTTTTTCAACTCAAAATTTTGAGGTTTAAAGTCTTTGCTTGAGTCACATTGTCCATGAGTCGCCCTGGCACAAATGGGAGGATCGGAGTTCAAACTCCGGTCACAACATTAAAGTCTAAAGTCTTTGCTTGAGTCACATTGCCCTTGGATCGGACAAATGGGAGGATCAGAATTCAAACTTCAGTCACAACGTTAAACCTAACTGAATTTCAACATTTTTTACTGGTTGAATTAAGAATTATAGACAATTTTGCTTATGTTTATTTTTCGATGGTGACTGTGATTCGAACTCCAAACCATACATATATTATTCATTCTTCCTACCAACTAAATTAAATTCACGGGGACTCGCTTTTGTTTATTTGATAAACCAAACAACTCGTTTCCCATGCGGCAATTCAACAACAAATCCAATCATAGAGAAAAATATCAATCAAACGGTCACAACTCTTCAAACTTTCCCATCAAACGGTCCACATCCACTTAAAAAAAACCCAGAAAACAATAATATAAAAACAAAATAATTACTTTTCCAAAAAAGGGTGCTGAAATTAGGATTATTTATACTCTTTTTCTCCAAACACCGTTCACTTCAAAACCCTAATTCCTCTTCTTCTTCTTCATCTTCCCAATTTTCTCTCAACAACCAACAATGTCAAAGGGTCCAGGTCTCTACTCTGACATCGGCAAAAAAGCCAGAGGTATTCCCTTTCTCACTCTCTCTCCGAATCCAATTTTTTTTAATTTTGTTTTTTGGAAATTTTTTATTAATATTTGTGTATTTTTTTGTTGTTATTGCAGATCTTCTTTACAAGGATTACAACACTGACCAGAAGTTCACTCTCACTACTTACTCACCTACTGGAATTGTGAGTTTTTTATTTTTGATTTGCATTTTTTTTTGCTGTTGTGAAAAATTTGTTTTTTTTTGTTTTGATTTGTTGTTTTGGTTTGTTTATTTGTTTTTTGAGTAATTGGGTTTTTAGGATGATTGTTTTATTGGAAAAAAAATGGATTTTTTGGGTGGTGTTAATGTATTATTGATTATTATTGTGGTAGCAATGTCGATTGTGGTGTGAGTGAGATTATGGGCCCCGTTTGGATCGGCTTATTTTTGAGCTTATGCAAAAATAATTATGCAAATAAATGAGCTTTTATGCATTATTGATTAGCTTGTCAATGTAGTTTATGTAAAAAAACAGCTTACGAAGGTACAATTTTCATTAATGAGAATTGAGAACTTATAAATTAACATAAAAGCTTATTTATTTTCATAAGCTTTTTTTAAGCTAAAAAATAAGTCAATCCAAACATGCCCAATATTCAATTTTGGTGTGAGTGATTAATCTTTTTTTTCCTTTTCAATTGTTGGATTTTTTTTATCTGAGTCAGGATGATTGTTCTATTGGAAGATTTGTAGATGCATGGAAGGTTACTTGTCTTGTGATTTTTTGTGAAGTAGTATTGATTAATCAATTATTTTTCTTTTAATTTGTTGTTGGGGTTTGTTTATTGTTATTTGAGTTATTGGGTGGTTGGGATGATGGGATGATTGGTGTATTGGAAGATTTGTAATTGTAGGCAAGATTTGTTATTGGGTATTTTTTATTATTGTGATAGCAATGTAGAGATTAATGAGTTGGATTGAAATATGGGTTATGATAGAACATTATGGCGTAATTTGTTCCATGTAGCTGACCATTTGTTGATAAGGCTTGGTTGTTATTGTTGATAGCAATGTTGTGCTGTGGTGTGCATGATTGTATTTTGTGTGTGTTTATGGTTTGACTAGTTGGTTTTGTGATGAACTGATGATGCTTGATTGATAGAATGATTCTTACTTTCTGTTACCCTCTGTCTGATTACTGTGATAGCAATGCGGTGTTGTGGTATGAGTATTGAGATATTATATGATACTTTAGATTGAAGGTGTCTGGTGGTGTTTGACACATGTTAGTGTCTACGACATTGACACATAAATGCATTCAATTTCTTCCATTTTCTCAAATGAATACAGGCCTTGACTCCTTTGAACCCTCTGTTTGTGGCTGTTTATGCAGGCTTTGACTGCCTCAAGTACCAAGAAAGGTGAGCTTTTTTTGGCTGATGTTAACACACAGTTGAAGCACAAGAATGTCACTACTGATATCAAAGTGGACACTGATTCTAATGTAAGTTCATGATTCTTTCTTGTTCTGTTGGGTTTCTATTTAACTTGTCATGTAAAAAAGTGTAAAACCAGCTTTTGTGGTTTTATATGTGTGCTTTTACTACCGTTGCAAAGCAGGTTTTTGGCAGTTTTATGTTATTGTTTGTCTTTGTTATACAGTAGGCTGTAAAATTCTGGTTGGGTCCACTCCCTCAATTTTTATTAGTTTACCCGTGCCATTTTAACTAAGTTTGAAATTTAAGCTAGAAGGTCCATTTGGCAGATGTAAAATAGAATTGATATCAATTTGCCAACATCATTTACTAACCGATGATGGAAATTAGTTTCTATATCAAAATGAATTTGAAAGTATGTCACTGTGCAAAATTGGAATCGGAAGGCGTTGGTTACATGAAAACTGAATTAGAAGTGTGTTTCTACACATCCCTTACTTTATAGTATGTCTCTTTGTGTGCAAATAACTTTAATATTCATTGAATAAGTAAGAGTTGTTTGTTTTGATTGTGATACGAGTTGAAATGAAATAAATGTGATTATAACTTAATACCAATATTTATTGCCCTATAACTATTTTTAGGCTTGATTTAGATGCAAACAGTCGGGATAAGGGGCAATTTTAGGAAATTATTTCCATGCTGTGTGCTACCTTGAGTATTATTTTTTATTTGTAGCCAGTTAATAATTGGCAATGTAAAGCACGGTCATATGATCTTTGTCACACATCAATATCTGTCAATCTATATAATGTTTAATAATTGGCAAATTACCCATTCTATTTGTATCTTTATTTACTATACTTAATTGTTTAATTGTGCGTGTAAATTGCAGCTCTTCACAACGATCACTGTTACTGAGCCAACTCCTGGCCTCAAGACTATTCTTAGCTTCAGAATTCCTGAACCTGAACTAAAGTCTGGAAAGGTGAGATAAATCATTCATTTTTTATTAGATTCTTTCAGTCTCCAATCGAAAACATGAATCACTAATTTGATAAACAAGTTACCGTATGAAACAGGCTGAAGTTCAGTATGTGGCTGACTATGCTGGAATTTCCGCCAGCATTGGGTTGACAGCAAACCCAGTTGCCAACTTTTCTGGTGTTATTGGAAATAATGTAGTTGCTCTCGGTGGTGATCTTTCTTATGACACTAAAACTGGCGTGTTCACAAGACTTAATGCTGGTCTGAACTTCACCAAAGACGATTTAATTGCTTCATTGACTCTGTAAGTTACACTCGTCCCTTTCTAACAGAACGTTGCTAATTGAAGTGTCACCATGACACTGATCACAACCCTAACATTTACATGTTGACACGAATACTATTTAAGTAAGTAGAAGTGATTGAATATAAATACACGAGTCAATGTTGTGTCGGTGTTGGACAACAACACATGTTGGATACTAGATGTGCGTTTAACCTGCAGTGTTGGTGCGCTGTGGTAGCTTTGGAATTTTAAAATTAGTCTTTAGCTGATTTTTTCTTACAATTACAAATGAATTGGAGATTATTGTATTTTCTAATGCTTCAAAGCTGATTAGCATTTTGTGAGCTTGAGAGGCAACAATGCAACATTCATTTAATAGTTTTCTGTTTCCTATTTTGTGAGTTGTCTGTTTACCTTTAGTCAACCTCGCCTAGTTAGATGAGGCATTACAGTTTTGTTGCAGTAGTTCCCTCTTTAGATATAGGGAATGTTTGTCAGTGTTTTTTTTTTCCAATAAAACTTCACTTTTAGAAATTATTCATCCTTTTTTACCTTGAAGGACGGATTATGACAAGTACACTTGACACAGCATAGATAAGTTGATACTTCTAATGTCAAAAACATAAACACACCTAATCCCATAGGTGTCCAAAGCTGCTTAAAATATGAAGTTGTTTTGAGTAGCTTCTCTTGAAATTATTTTTGATAGATAATTTTTTTTTCAAAAGTGATTTTCATTTTGGAGAACAAACTCAAAATAACTTTTTTTTTCCCTGTAGAATATCTAAAATTTAATCTCTAAGAACCTGTTTGTTACCGATTAGAATAAAGTGGTTTTGTTGTATTAGTTGCATCAATAAAATTCTCTTGCTTAGGTCTGTTTGAACTGATTGAAATTTGTATGGGGATGTGGTAAATGTATGCAGGAATGAAAAAGCTAATGCCCTGAATGCTTCATACTACCATGTAGTCAATCCCATTACCAAAACAGCTGTTGGAGCTGAGGTATCACATCGATTCTCGACCAAAGAAAACACACTCACACTTGGTACTCAGCATGCAATAGACTCATTGACCACAGCGAAGCTTCGATTCAACAACTTCGGACTGGCAAGTGGTCTCATCCAGCACGAGTGGCGTCCAAAATCATTCTTCACCATTTCTGGTGAGGTGGACACTAAGGCCATTGAGAAGAGTGCAAGAATTGGAATAGCTTTGGCTCTCAAACCTTGAGAGAGTAATTTTGAGTCAAATTTGTCGAGGTAGTCATTAGCTAAAGCACAATTTTCTATCAAGACTGAATTTGGTGTTTTTTGAGGTTGGTTCTATTATTGGACAAAAGTGTTCATGATGTTTTGATGATTGCATTTTGAGCAATTCAACGTTGTATAAATAAGTAACAAATTCTTTCCTATAAACTAAATGTTACTGTTTGATTGCTTCTTTTTATATTCTTTTCATAACGTTGCATTTTATTGTTTTGTTATTGTTGTGTTACGTGGTTGTGCCCCATGAATATGGATGCAAGATTCAAGATGTAGCACCAGTTTGCAGCCAATATTCAATAATTTAGGATATCATTTTATTCTATAAAAAATTCTCATCATATGTAAATTAATATGGTCATCCAGTGTCATGCAATGGGGTATGTCAAATGCTTGTCCTCCTTTGCTTTGATATTAATGCATTTTGTTTTAGATAGTCAAATGTTAGTGAGCTAGTGCTTATGCTAGTTTTCTAAGGTTTGAACCCTGGTCATCCTCCTCTAACTTAGGGCTATTTTGATGCCCTAAGTTCACCAATTGAGCTGCCTACTATGACGCACCGTTGGTATGTTATCGTGAGACAAAACTACTCTAAAAACTAGGTTGTTTTCTTAGTTTTTTCCATTCAAAATATAGTTATTTCTGATTTGGTACAACTTCGAAATTAATCATTTTCATACTTTGGAGAGGCTAGTTCTTTCACTGGTTTTTGCCCCCTTGGTGGCAACAAAAGATTCGAGTCACTTTGTATTTGCAGCTCAATGTTTGATGATACAAACTAAGATGTTCACATTCAAATTGATACAATCGAAAATTATAAAACCAATTTAAGAATTGAAAATAAACAACTTTCTATTGGACTTTGCATATCTTTAACATTGTCACATATGGTGATATAAATGCATAATTATGTGTTGATGAAATCATATTTTTTTGTTTTAAAGAGTTCAGTTGCGAAACTATAACACACTAAATGTTGAGAAGTGGATAGTTGCATATTCGAACCCACGTCTCAGAATAACTAAAACCCATGCTGCTACCACCTTAGTTGTGACCTGTGAAACGAGATCACTTTTTTTTAATCTTTAGAGCAAATAACTTATGAATTTAATTCATATGCATTGATAGAGTGAAGATATTTTACGCTGTCAGTTAATTACAACCATCCACTCAATAGAAATGTTTGACTTTTACCTTAATCACTTTTGAAGTCCCACACATAATTGATTCCGATGCGTTGATAGTGTAAACTTTTTAACACTGACAGGTGCATAGAAATTAAAATACATAACTTATTGCCTCATAATCTATTCAGACCAATCCACAAATATCACAATCACAAGTACTTTCCACGACATGAGCAGCTAAATCTCTCAACTAAGCAAAGCCATTCAATTGCAAAGGAAAATACAACATTAGGAAACTACTCAGAAAAAATAACGATGTTGCGTGAAGATTTCCATGTAGTTTTATTGAAATCACCATGAATATCTTACTATGATTACAACAAAATCGTTGACAAATTTAAGCAAAAATATATTATTTCTTGGTTAAAAGTGATGACCTTTTTTTTTCCTAGAATAGATTCTATATTTTTCTCTCTCCATGTTTTAAAATTTATCCTTAAACTTATTTTTCTCTCATTTTTCATATTAAAAATCGAGTTTAATTAATATACTTTGTCGTGTATAATCATTTTACACATGCATCCATGAATGTGTTGACACATCAATTAATGAATATGACAACTCATGTTTTCTTATTCACTAATTTACGTAGCAAACACGTGTCAGATCAAACTTCAAAAAAGCCAACAGAACTAAATTAGTGTGCAGTAATTAATAAATATGGAGTTATAGACAATTAAGAATTTACACTTTCTTTTATAAAATAGGAACAATAGCAAATATTCTTGAAAAGTAATAGTAATCCTCTAATAGTAGTGTATTAACAAACAAAAACTGAAAAATTGCATATTACCACTCAGAATTTTAAACTAGAGTATTATATTCATCTCTAAAATATTAGTATAAAAATGCAAAGCATTCAAACATAAGAAGCATTACTATGTAATATATGCTGTTCATAATCACTCCAAAAGCACTTATAAGTTTGCAGCATTTCCTTGAAGAAGACCATCTCTAATCTGCACAGCAATGTCCCTGACAGCACCAGGACCATGTGGAATGAACACAGATGAAGATTTTGAGGAGGCACCGATTTCCTTCATGGTGTCAAAGTATTGTGTCACCAAGACCATGTCCATGACATCCTTAGCTGTTGTTCCAGGAACATTCTCTGAGAATGCAAGCACGCTGTCTCTCAGTCCGTCCACGATGGCCTGACGTTGGCGAGCTATACCGAGTCCGGACAGATATTTGGACTCAGCTTCTCCTTCAGCTTTTTTGATCTGCAATATCTTTTCTGCTTCAGCCTTCTCGTTCGCAGCCAACCTCATTCTTGCAGCTGTTGATTAAATTGTTGTAGAAAAGGATCAGGATATATCCGCAATTACTATGGTCAATCAAAATTTACACACAAAAAAGGACAAAAAAAGAACTACATGGCAAGACACAGAAGTTTGCTCCAATGTAGTATTTGTTTGGATTTGCGATGAATAGTGTGAAAACTGATTCTACCTTCTGTCAAATGTGATTTTAGTTGTAAAAGTCTACATGTTTAGTTAGTTTGAATCAAAATTAATTATGTTTTCAAAGTTTGGTTTGACTAGAGTCATGTTTGGATAAAACCAACTGAATTAAGCGCTTATAGTGTAAGTGTATATCATATGAGTGCTTATGTATGAACTATTTCTATAATAAAAGATAAAATAAAGTCGAACTGTTTTCATATAAGCTATAAGTTGTTTTCATAAACTGAAAATAGCAAATGGTCATGCCATAAGTTGTTTTTATAAACTCTCCAAAACAGTCTCACAAGTGTTTATACCACCAGTAGATAAGATCAAAAAAGCAAATCAGAACAGATCCTAGAAGTGATAAAAAGCAGGTTTTATGCTATGCTGAAAAATTACATCAAACATGTTTTTTAGAGTTATAACATCTAAATCTAAATCTAAACACATGTAGGACCAGAACACAGACTGTACCATGACAGAAATTGAAAAAACTGTAAATTCTAAATTATTGATTTTTTGCCTAAAAACTGAAATACATGCTTACAGAAGTAAGCATCGCAGCATTGTGCAAACATGCTTATAGACACAATCATCTATTCCATTCAAGATCAACACAAAAACAAAGTGTTGTCAATTGCGGAAAATAGCGTTGTTAAAATTCCACAACACTATAGCGCCATAAAAGCCGCTTTTTGACAACACTTTGTACTGATAGAGTATCACAGAACAACTATTTGTTCAAATTATTATGGTATTACCGTTATAGCTGCTATTTCACAATGCTACCAAAAAAAAAATTTGTTGAGGAAGTAGAATATATTACCTGCATTGATTTCATTCATTGCTCTCTTGACATTAACATCAGGCTCAATATCAACAATGAGAGTCTGGACTATCTGATATCCATACATTGACATCGCCTAAAACATTACGGTTGAATTAACAAGTTAATGAGAACGATTATAAGTTTCAATGATCCACTGAAGAAACATTTTATATAAAGATGAAAACAGAAAGAAATAAAATAAACACCTTCTCAAGCTCTTCTTCAACAGCCTTTGCTATGTCATTCTTCTGCTCAAAGACAGCATCCAGTTCCAACTTTGGCACACTGGCCCTTATAACTGAATAAATGCATAATATCATAAGCTTTTAAAGAAGCAAGCAACTAAATTATCAATTACAGTATAACACAACACTTGTTAGTGTAAAGATGTTTACACGGCCATCCAATCATGTGTCGCCACATCGTTAATGAGTGTAACTTGTCATACTCAGTAGCAATGTAGTAACACATCATCGGGTGCATGTTTAAAACAATTTTACACTGGCATTTCATATAATTTAATTTAAAATGAAATGGAAAGTCACTGCACATACCATCAAAAACATATGACTGGATCTGTTCCCTAGTATTAGTGAGCCGATAAAAGGCATCAGATGCTTTGTCAGCCACAGCGCGGTATTGTACAGACGCAACCACATTCACAAAGACGTTATCCTAATAAACAAGTTCATGACAGTCAGATTCCAACAACAGGTCATAATCAATCACATAAGAAATATTCCACCACATTAAGTAAGCAGAGGATGTAACAGTATGTTTTCTTAATCTTGAAGTAAAAACGGTTTAAACGTATGCTTCCTTAATCTTGAAGTAAAAACAGTTGAACAGTATGTTTTCATACTCTTGAAGTGAAAACACTTTGTTAGATGTGAAAAAGGAATTTCCAAAGCATTAATCCAAAGAATAAAAGTAATCAAGACAAAAGTTAAAGGTGTAGGGGAAAAAATAAGAATATCCAAAATTCCACCTCAAATTATGTAGGACTAAAACCATTTCAATGATCGATAATAGCTGGTAACAAATATATCATCAATAGAGTTCTTTCGGTAAGTTATAAAAATATGACAAAATTAGAGACACATTGATAGTCCTTGTTGGAAAACTGTTACTTTTGAAATCATAGTTGAAAATATTTAGAACGGAATGTTTTCAAGATTTTAAACAAAGTTGTTTGAAAGCTTATTAACAAAAGAACCAAAACACTTTCTTATCACATAAGAAAAACTAAATAACAGCATCATGAAGCAGAAAAGACGGTGACACGGAGTAAAATAGGAAGAATGAAAGAACCTTGGTTTTCGTCTCGCATTTCACATCAAGTTGCTGGACACGAAGCGACAACCCACCAGCTATCTGGTAACCAAGACACCAAGGCAAACAATGGCATCCAGGTTCCAAAACATCAGCAAATTTTCCAAAGTGCTCTTTGATAGCAACATTGGACTGATCAACTTGAACGCATCCTAGTGCTTGACCCATCTTTCAATCCTGCAATGGAATATCACAACTCATTAATTAGATTATACTTTATGATAATTTACATTTTGTTTCCACCAATCAGTTTAACCTTTTGTAATTTACATCAATGCGTATAACAAGATTAAACAATACCAGTGATATAATTATAAAGAAATGTACAGGACATGTTTGAGTAAACAACTTAACAAAGCACTTATTCAGTATATTTGATCACATGAAAGTTTACATTGTAAGCACTTACTGCATAAGTGACAAGCTGATTTTGATAAGTTTATCTAAAAAGCTTATTGAAATAAGATCAAAAGTTATATGACAGGAAGGTCACAATTCACAAGCTAGAAAATTTATTAAGTACAAAAGTCTCGTATGGCAGACGCACCTAACATACAAGTGCATATGTAAAAAAAGAATGATAAAATCAAATCGTTTTCATATAAACTATAAGTTTTTTTCATAAGCTATCTTAAATAACATATGGGAATAAGCTGAAAACAGCTTATGCACATGCCATAAGCTGTTTCTGTAAGCTCTCTCAAACATTCTCACAAATTTTTACATCAAACTCAAACTAGTCAATCCAAACACACCCTAAATTAAAATTTTACTTTTCCAATGTATCCAACCTTATAGTTTCTCCAAATAAAAGGGAAACAAATCAAAATTGTATTTAACATTAAAATCACTCATCAAACAACATCAAAACAGAACTCAACTACCAACACCTAAAAAAATCAGTTTCAATAAACACAAACATTAAAATTTCACATATCTATGTAACCCTAACACTTCAGATTGAAGGTGTGTCCGGTGTTCAAAACCAACGTAAGTGGTTACCTTCAAATACTTGTATTTTATCAAATTATTACTGGTGTCTGTCAGTGCCGTGTTCAGTTTTTGGTGTTAGTGTATGTATTAGTTGACAAACCAAACACAAATTTATTTATTTTTATAATGAACTCTTCATCTATTTTCATGAGAACTATACATAACAAAAACATCTTAAACCAAGAAACAGAAAAACAAGAATTACCAATCAAACATTCATAACCACAAAACCACAAACAAAACAACATAAAAAAAAAAACCAAAAAACAATAACTCCTTAAACCAAGTAACAGAAAAACATGAATAACAAATCAAACCATCATATCCACAAAACCACAAACAAACAAACAAAAAAAACATAAAAAAAAAACACAAACTTTTAGTTTCAAAACTCACCAGAAAAACAAAAGAAACAATTTTGAGTTGATCCCAGAAACCAAACACAAAAACAAAATAAACCCTTTTAATATTAAACACTGAATTCAAGAAAAACAGTTGCTTCAATTTCTTAACAGCCAAACAAAATAAATAAATAAAATTAGAGAGAGAAAATTTCACCTTTCAGTTGTAGCTAGAGAGAGAGAGAGATTGAAACTTTTGATTGAAATTGAAATTTTAATTAATTGACAAGTTGGTGTAAGCGATTAAGTGATTCCTATATATACACGAAAGAAGTAAGTATTGGAAACCCTTTCCACAAGCATTTGATATATGAATCTATTTTTCTATGAATACCCAATTTCGTCCTTCACAATTTAGTCGATGTACATTTTTATACCGAAAATAAATTAATTCATCTGATATAGTGAATTAATGACTAATTTGTCCTTTGCATAAAAATATATAATGAATTAATGATTAATTTGTACTAAAATAATGTGTTTTATTTTGTATAAATTAAATTGGAGCGTGAAAAAATTATGAAAGATTAAATTGAGTCTTAATCCGAAAAATAAAACTCAAATAGTCGATGAATTTTTTGTATTTCAGACAAATTTGTGCTTATGTTATAATGAATCAGACTAATTTATCATCTGCATAAAAATATCACAAATAATTTGAATTTTACTTTTACCGTAATTAAATTGAACAACAAGAAAATTGTGAAGATCAAATTTATCTTCGCTCTTTTTTATAACTTTTTCTTAAAGGAATTACCTTTTTCTTTCAAAAAAAACTTTTATAGAAAAAGGGTAAATAAGACAACGAAATTAATTGTTATTTATCTAATTGATTTTTAATTTTAGGAAAAGGGTAAAAAAGACAACGAAATTAATTGCTATATATCTAATTGATATTTAATTAGTAGTAGTATCTAAATATGGATTATAATTAATTTGATGAATATGGATCATTGGGGACCACGTAGTTTATGCTAAGATTCGTACACCATGACGCGGTATTTCATAATATCACCTTCTAGGTAGTTTCTCATTGTATATTTTTGGTAGATAGTTTCTCAAAAGTTATTGATTTGTTTTTTTGCATGATAGAGAAGTATAAGATATATTCCCGTAAGCTTAGCTCAGTTGGTAGGGATATTGCATATCATATGCAGGGAACAAGGTTCGAACTCCAAACATCCCACAATTAAATTGTGTGAGCTCTACTTGATAAAAAAAAGAAAAGTATAAGATATTAATTAGCAGATAGATTATCAAATTTATCCTCTTTTTTTATTCTTTCTAACAATGATTATCACATCCTTGCTATTGATATATTAAAATTTGACTATGATGCAACTAATAAAAATGTCAAAATTGTTAAATCGAATGTCAAGATTGAGATTCAAACCTCGACACCTTCACTTTGTATGTCCAAGTAGTTTATGAAGGTTTTGCTATTTCATCAATCTAAAAAAAATACAAAATATTGATTATCACATTTATAATTTAAATTGATTAGCACATCTTTCCTATTTTTTTAGGGATCTTTCATGTTGTTATACAAAAAATTGATTGTCACTTTGTAAAAAATAAAATCGGCTGTCACATTTAACTTATAATTTTAATATTTGAAAATTGTTAATAAGTTGGTATGAGTGTGCGAAAAAAATTCTGTCAATATAAAATATGTGAAAAGAAACTTCAATAGAAAAAAGGGGGGAATGAATGATCTTCTGCGGTGATGTTGGTATGAATATGAGTGTGGAAAAGAATACTGATAAAATAAAATATGTGAAAAGAAACATTTTATAAAAAAAAATGGGGAACGATGGATCCTTTATGGTGATAAAGTGAGAAAATCAAGGGGCAAGGCATGTGTCGTTATAAGGTTTTCATATTCGTGAAGGTATGTTTTGGTGGAGGTGTTTGTGAAAATTGGGTTTATGTGCCGTTTCGGTCATAGGGTGTTTTGTGGTTGTAATTTTGAGGAGCAATTTTATTGTTGTATGATATTATAGGAGTTTTTGGTCGGTTTTTGAGATTCTTTGGGAGGTGTGTTTTTGGATGAAGGTGTTTGGGAGAGCTAATGGATGTTGTTTGGGGTTTTATTACCGGATGTTTTTCAAAGGTTGTTGGTTATTGTGTTGGTTTTTGATGTTGCTTTTTGGGGGTTGTGTGCGAGCAGTGAAATGTAGGTGGTGGAAGTGGTTTTTGTGGTAGCTTTGTGATGATGTTTGAGGGCTTTGGTACAACTTTTGTTTATGTTGTTGTGCGGATGTTTGTCTTTGATTTTGGTGTTAGCTTTGTTTTTGATGTTTCCTTTTATTGATTTTGGAGATAGCTCTTTGTTAGGTGGTGTCTCAGGTAGTTTTTTTTATTGTGTCTTTGATACACAAGTGTCTGGGTTTACAATTGGGTGTTCTTCATCTATCCTTTGTATGTTGCTACTTTACGACTCCTAACCCAGCACTCCTTGTGCTGGTTAGGATTCATTGCAATTTTAATAAATTTCATTTTGGCTTCTTAAAAGAAGAAAGTTAATAAAGTGTAAATTGAGAAAATTAAAAGTTGTTATTGTAACAAACTCATGATTTATCATGATGTGCTTACAATATTTATCTTTAATTTGTTAATTAAGGGTTGATACTTGATTGATATTGTACCAAAATCATGATTTGTTATGATATACCTATAATGTATTGAGAAAAGAAGCTTATAAGAATTTGCTTTGCTATGATATACCTACAATGTATGTGAAGAGAAACTTACAAGAATTTGCTTAGAGCCCTTTGCTTATAATTTATTTTTTTTAGAAAAATTCATTTTTAAACTAAAATATGTATAATCAAAGTTTTTTTGGACACAAATTTTAAAAAAAATAAAAAAATGGTTTCAAAATAAAAGTTGTTTTGAGTACTTTTATTTAAAAATAATAGTTAATTTTTTAATCTCTAAAAATTAATTTCTAAATTATTGAATATAAAAATATCTCTTTTTTATAATTTGTATCAAAAGTCCCTCGAAACTAAATCATATCGGTTTTTTCTACGTTGTCCCTTCTCAAACACCGCAATGTCACCATTTTTTATGTATCCATATTGGCAAGTACATCAACACATTTGTTAGCCTCCTGTTAGATGCGAGCAATTAGAATTTCACAACTAAGTTCAAAAGATCTTTGATCTTCCTCAAAATATTCCAACATATGACCCTTCCCACCTTATCATTCAAACACCCTTAGCAAGGTTGGATGAATCCTCCCTAAAGTTTCTGCAAAAACTGTTATCCAAACACCATTGGCATCTCTCGATAATCCACGATATCCCGTCGAGGCAGCACCGTCTGTATTGAGGCCAAGCCAACCTTGACAAGAAGGCAACCATCTAATCTCCACGACCTCTTTATTTTTAGGAAACCTATTGAGGAGTGTGGAACAATAAACGTGGATACTTTTTCTAGTTAAAATTCGAAGTTTAGTTTACCAAGTCGTGGGAGTCTAATTTATTACTCCGGATACAAGTTGGGATGTCAATGAAGAGGGAGTGTTTTCTTGTTCCCACCCCCACCACTTAAATGGTCTTTCATCTCGTTATCATTTCCCCACAACAAAGAGTTTTTCCTACACATTAACATCTCCGCAGAGCACCATCAACATAAAAAAAAACTAAAATTATATTATTTTCAATTAATTAGTTGGTAAAAAAAATTAAAATTTAACTGTAAAATAAATATAATGTTAAGACATTATTTTAAACACTCATATAAAATAAATATCTTCACATACTATGTGAAAAAAACAAATAAATATTAACATATCTGTATATGCAAATATAAAACTATCTCTTTTTTGAATATGATGTTTTGTAGAAAATGGGGTAAAAAGACAAAACTTATTCTTACTTATCCAATCAGTAAATTTCAATTAGTTTCCAATGGTTGTACCAAATAAATAGATAGTATTCAAATTATGGATGAGATTCCTCTCCAAAAAAAATGGAGATTTTTTTTGGAAGGAAAAAAAATTATTAATTCGTGAATCTCCCTTAATTTTTTTTTTACCATGGACCTCGTTGTTTAATGTTAAGGTTTGCACCCTGTCACGAAATATCTTTTATTATAAAACGATTCTTAACTAGATTTATTTATCTCTTACCAAACTTCAGATTACTAGAGTCCTTATCTCGGAGGGTTAACATTTAACACTATAAAGTTTCCTCCATTTGAGGTAATCTATTTGAGACCGTAAATAATATACGTGGATATTTCTCCTAGTCAAGACTCTAAACATTGATTTGATGCGTTGTGGAAGTCTAATCATTTCCGCTAGACCAAACCCTTGCTGACATATAAATTTTATATATTTTTATTTATTTATCATACTTATTTAATTAAGAGATTAATTTATATATATTAGACATCATTTTTTAAGGGATATTTAGACATCAATATCACGTACACGCTGCTAGTACATAGGATTCCTTTCAACTTTTTAACTTCATTGCTTATTTAGTTGTTTTTCTACCAACCTATATTTAGGGGATGGAAGGTAAGTAATATTATTACACTCCTTTTATATACTATCTCAATACATAATTATTAGTGTGGGATTTGCCATCTTTGGGTAGTTAGTTGGATGTTGTAATTATCATTGAAGGACAGCTAGATAGGACCATGGGATGGTGGAATGGTACGATATTATTTTATTTTATTCTGTGAAAGAATGGTATGATATTTTGAAATATATATAATATAGTCAATGTCATATAAGGAGAAAACAGTGACACGATAGAATACATAAAAAATAAGAGACTTATAAGAATACCAAGAGAAACAAACTATTACGTGGAATTTTTAAAACTAAGTATGTATTTTTTTTTTTAGTTACAAAAAACTAAGTATATATGTATTGCCAACAGTTTTCTTCGAAATAATCACTAGATTGAAAAGTCATAGAAAAAAGGGAATACATAATAAGAATATACAGTTGGAACTTAGGTGGTGTTTTTAGATTATGTCAAAAAGACTTTGTGGCATTGAGCATGATACCCCACTATGTAGAAATACATCAAGATACCATAAGCTATATCGATGATGCCAACAAAATATCCCTTTCTTTATCTTCATTCCGGCGGAGACTTTTAAACAAAGGGAGGCCTCATCTACAAGTCTTCCAATTGGATTAAGTAAACATGAATGAGAAACAAATGGAAATATTTAACACACATTATTCAACACATTCTAATTAATAAGGTTCATATAAATTTCAATTAAGGGCAGGTTTGATTTGCTAAACAATATGTACTGAACATAACATCACAACACAAGACATAAAAACACATGACAAATTTTTATGATATTGAATAATGATTGGTTTTATACGATTTTTGCTGGACAAAAAACTATTTTTGTATTTAGATAACTTGCACGTGAGACAAAAAGTTAGGTTGTGGTTTAATGAGAGACAAAAATTTCTGTGTTTGTTCTGTCTCTTGCCTCCAGTTTGTCATGTCCCAAAAACAGTTTTACAAATCAAACGTTTTAGATTAACTTTAAGTAAACATGAATGAGAAACAAATAGGAAGGTTCAACACACATTATTCAACACATTTTAATTAAAAAAGATTCATAAATTTATATGAGACTCACATAATTTATATCAAGTTTCATGTAAATTTCATCTAGTAATTAGAGTGTGCAGAAAATGTGTTAAAAAATGTATTGTCAGCACTCATCTAAACTTTATTTATAATATTTAGTATCAATAAGGATATCTTATATGTGAACACAAATCATAATCAATGCTAATAACAATCTAACGATATGTGTTGAAAATTACCTTTCTCACATGTGTTTTTTCTCTTTCTAAAAACACATAGAAAATGCGTTTTTCCCCCTAACAGTAGTTAATTACCGTTTGGTCTTTTCGGCTGTAGTTAGCTACCGTTGAGCCAACTACATTTAAATGCAGATGACAGAGAATCAATTGTGATTTTGTGCGTTTCGGTCGAAAAATCAAAATAAATTGAGGCTTAGTCGAAATAGTATGGAATTTTTCAGATCCTTTATATATATTTTTAGAGGTATTAGAAGGAAAAAAACTGCTCAAAATTTGATTTCTAGGTCGATGTTTTGATGTCTTGAGTTTTAGGCGCGTTAAAAATTCATATTTAATTCGTCGCTTGTCGGAAAATTCAAATTTTTTGTGGAAGATATTGTTTTTTTTTCTTCCTAAATATGCTTTCAAAAACTTGTGAAAAAACTCAACCTCTAGGTAACATTTTCGGACGTGCACTTGAAAAAAATTGCGATTTTGCGTGATTCAGTCGAAAAATCAAATTAAATTGAGATTTAGTCGAAATGCTACGAAAATTTACACACAACTCTATAAAAATACGTATAGAGGATCTGCAAAGTTCCGTTACATTCCATATAAGCCTTGATTTATTTTGATATTTCGACTGAAACGCACAAAATCACAATTGATACTTTGTCAGAAACTGCACTTAAGTGCAGCTGAGCCAAATGCAATTAACTGCAGCTAGCTCAGCGGTAGTTAGCTACATCCAAAGAGAACAAACAATAACCACCGTTGAAGGTAAAAACATATTTTTCATGTATTTTTAGGAAAAAGCACATGTGGAAAAAGCATGTGTTAGTACAGGTTCCCAACAAAATGTTGATTTACCAAAGAATTTAGATGTATCCTTTTCTATATTAATATTGTTATAAAAAGATGATATTTTACTTCATACACCCACTTGCTTCCTCATCGCACCCCCTTGACTAAACCTTATTTCATTTCCCTATTAATTATGCATTATTATTATTATTATTATTATTATCATCATTAGTTATTAATTGATTAATTAATTTGATATACTTTAATTTATTATCTAACTCATTTCATTAGCTTACACCTCAAAACAAATAATTTAATCACCCTATGCCAATTTTTGGAATGTTATAGCTCTATTTGAAGTGTGCACAGTTGTGAATTTGGTTAGAATTGTGCTCGTCTCTCACAGCAAGTTTCGCTCCTATCCAGCCAAACTGACTAAAATACCCATGCGTTAGTTAATTAAGCAAATGTAAAATTAACATAACTTAAAATTTTGTTTGTTTTACACATGCGTGACGTCACATCGCATGAGTTAACTCACGCGGTGTTAGCTCACGCTAGAACAGCAAAGTCTTAACTCTTAAGACCCTGAAGCAACTCTCGTGTATGAGTTTACACATGCTATTTATATTCTGACACCTCTTGTATGAGATGAATCTGAAGATTCATCTATGAGCACATAAAGCAACTCTCTGAGTCCTATAATATTTTTTTAATGAATTACCTGTCATTTATTGATATCTAATTAGAGGTACTTTTTTAGGAAGTTTTTTTCTCTTTGGTAATGAGATTACTAATTTTATGAAGCAATTAGATTGCTAAGCTATATAGAAGTCTTCAGAAAGTGACAATGTGTTTAAAATTAGTTTTGACTGATAAGGTGAATAATACATTTATTGCTCACGTGTAAAAGTTATACGCTTAAGGTTTATTTCTCCTGTAGTCGTGTCTATTTCTTCTTATCATCAGCTAAATGAAATTATTATCTGTTCTAACTCAAAAGAATTGTTCTGATTTTCACCTTTTTCCAGGTTGCGTTGGACACAAGTCTTTGCTGTTCTGGCTTGAGTTAACTCACGCGGGGTCTAACACCTGCGTGAGTTAACTCATGCAGCGTGACTTAAGTCACGCATGTGTAAAACAAACGAAATTTTAAGGATTTCTGCTCTTTCTCCAACACAAAACACTCGCGCACAACTGAACTTTCCAAAATACCCCTACGTGAGTTACCCTGCGTGAATTAACTCACGCAAGTAACTTGTAACTCACGCAAGTGTAAAAAAACGTGACTTAGTTTTTACACATGCATGACTTAAGTCATGCTGCGTGAGTTAACTCACGTTGAAATTAACACATACGTGAGTTAACTCACGCTGGTTTTGTTTTTGCAATTTTCAATTCTGCATGTATTTGGACCTTTGGCGCACTTTGGATATACTAAAAAGTTTAGAATATTCCTGGCCCATTTCTTTTGCTCTTTTTCTGTTGGTGATGTAAATGGTTTTGTCTGATAGTAATTATTGAAGGACATAATTTGATGATAAGGATTTTTACCGCATCCAAAGCACAAATCCTGCATGCTTGTAATTCCTCACCTCTCCTGCATGCTATCCATGGTCTATTTTATTGTATAAATTTCTTTGTAAATTTTGGTGAGGCCTAATTTGATCTATATGATTGTTGTTTTGTCTATATTCAAGTCTAAATATATGTTGGCTTAAATGCACTTTTGCCCCTTTATGTTTGTCGTCGTAGTAATTTTGGCCCCCTAATAAAAACAATGCAATTTTGACCCCCTAATTTTCCCAACTATGCTGAGAAGCTGCCACGTGTCCCAAAAAAGGGGGCCATAATCGCAACTTTTTTGCAAAGATAAGGGGTCAAAAGAACATATTTCCCTAAACATGGCAAAAATACGGGGTCAAAATTGCATTTTTTTTGTTAGAAGACTAAAATTGCTACGACGGCAAATATAAGGGATCAAAAATACATTTAAGCCATATATGTTTGAACTGTCATGATCTCGTCCCAATAGTGAAAAGGAAAAACAAATATTTATCATGCACTTGGCCTTCTAGACATTAAGGTCCCACCCATTAAACATTCAAGCATGCAGAGAATTGAAAATTGCAAAAACAAAACCGCGTGAGTTAACCCACGCAGCGTGACTTAAGTCACGCATGTGTAAAAATTAAGTCATGTTTTTTTACACTTGTGTTAGTTAACTAGCTGTTAGCCTTTATTTTTGGACAGTGCATTTAAATGCGGTCAAACTAAGGGTGACTTTATACTTGAAGAGATAAATATTTTTCAAACACTTAGTCGAAATTAGACTTATCAAAAAGCATTCAGAACACGCGTTTTGGTTCAACAGGCAGAGTATATCAAAAACGGTTTTGTTTTGGATAAGACCGAGCCAACAGGTATTTTCGAAGAGTGTGTATCTGGCATTTGAATCGGACGGATATCTACGGTTCAATGTTAACAGTTGTAGTTTCAAATCTTACATGGGTAGTTTATTTTCTATTAGTATAATAGTAGTTTCTCGCAAGAGAAAGATGTCACAATCCAATCATACAAAAAACTTACACTCAAACTATCCGATTCAAGAGAGAAACGAGTGACAAGTTGCAATGTATGAATCTGCGTACCAATTTACATTCAATCAATGCAGTTTAAGTTTATTTTCTTAAGTGTTTTTGCAATTTACTTGTTTACTTCAAGCAATACTTTTTACTCATATTTCGAAAGTAACTTGGACGGATTTAACTGAGTTAAATTCGATAATCTTTTTCAATATCTTCTCATATTATTGAAGAACATTCATAAATTTCTGGGAAGTAAATGCACAATATGTCCTTAAGATTTACTGGTTGATCTTGCAAGTAACAATGTTTAAACCAGCGGTTGTTTACCAAAAATCAGTGTAAACACTAGTGCATGAGTATTTTGGTCAGTTTGGCTGGGTGCGAGCGGAACGTGCATGGGAAGAGCAGAAATCAATTTTAAGTTATGTTAATTTTACACTTGCGTTAGTTAACTAACGCACGGGTATTTTGGTCAGTTTGATTGGGTGGGAGCGAAACTTGCTGGGAGAAGAGTAAAATTCATTTGGTTAGGGTATGGATTTGAGAGAAGAAGCCCATGGAAAAAAAAAGTTTGATTCTAAAACTTTTTAAAAGTATAACTTATTTAAATTGAAATTGCTAAAACATTATCTCTCAAAATGAGAGACTTGCTGGGTCTCCCACCCCAGTCCTTGCCCAAAAGCTAGTTGCCAAGTTAAAAGAAGTCCTCTGCCTTGAAAAATGATTTCACAAGGCCGACCCAAAACTAAGAATCGTAGGTGTCTATAATTTGTGTATTCTAAATGTGTTACGAACAACTTTTTTGATTGTTCATTAATGGAGAAAAATTACTCTAAAAGAACTAGAAACTACAACTATATATATTCTACAATAATTAAATTCTTCATTCATTCCTTTTGATAATGATTACAATGATCAACCCATTGTTTATAGCATTGACTGACATTCCAATGACTCATCACAAAAAAGGATCTCTCTAGATCCTTTTAGAATATGGTGACTCATCCTCTAAAATACCTGATACAACTAACTCATCATAATCTTTAGTTACTTGGACTACTCTATTATATCGAGCACATCTTAGGTCATTATAAAATGTCACCATGTTGTCGATAAATGCTTATAAGTAATTACATATAGTCAGATGTTTTTTCTTAGTTTTCTATAAATTCCCTTAGGGTCTGTTTGGTTCGAGAATTAGGAGGGGAGGGGATGGGAGGGAAGTGGAGAGATTTTAACGGATGGGAGGGGAAGGGAGGGGAGATATTTTAATTAAAAACGTGTTTGGTTCGCAAGGGGAAGGGGAGAGACTTTAAAATTATTTTACTGTTTTACCCTTAAACTTAATTAAATAAAAGAAACTACTTGATTTTACGATTTTAGAGACCGACGAATGACAAGCACACATCTAAGCTGCTTATTTTATCTCAAACTGGCTCATATATTTTGCACAACAAGACATGAATCGGTGAATTAACATTGAATAAAAAGGAACAACAAGCAATAATACGTTGAATTAAAATAAGATAATAATAATAATAAGGTCGTTGACATCAACAAAGTAGTAGTAGGAGTGGTTTTTAGATGTAACGAATAAGATTGATAGATAATATAATAATAAAAGTTGTTACAAGAAAAATATAACAAAATAATAATAAAAATTATTACAAGAATAAGATAACCTAATAATAATAAGATTGTTACTCTTTCAAAAAAAATAATAATAATTGTTACAAAGATAATATAATCTAATAATAATAAAAGTTGTTACAAGGTTAATATTGAGATTTGAAATTAACTTAAGGATAATTATGGGAATGCAATAAAATTTTAAAGAGATTTGCTTTCCTCCCCTCCCCTTCCCTTTTAAAAATTGAAGCAAACACTTAAAATTAAAAATCCCCCCCAAAAAAAAAAACTCTCAAACCAAACGGACCCTTAGAGGTAATCTTGAGGCACAAATATATAAAGACACCTCTTCAAATTTCAATTCAAATTTTAACATTATTCATTTTCGCTAGACCTAACCTTATTGGTCAGATGGTTTTTTTTTTTTTTCTTTTTTTCTTTCTTTTTGGTTTTCCACAAATTTCCTCCATTTAAGGTAATCATATTTAAGGTATATCAAACACTAAAAATAGGTCCGTCTTCTATTTGAAATTCAAGTATTTATTTAATACATTGTTGCACAACCACTCCAAGGGCAAGACCACCAAAACCCTAGCTATAAACCTATTAAAAACAATTATTTTTCCTTAAATTTTTTTTTAAAAAAAGTCTCAATATACAGACAAGAAATATCACAGATATTAAAATTTGTTTTAAGCCTAATTTACTATTGAACATTAATTAACCGACCCTACGTTGTGCTCTTGTAAAAGTCTAACCCTTAAATTAAAGTCAGTTGGTCAGATATTCATATGGTTATACTTTTATTAGCACCAATATTATTTCTGACTTATATTCAAATTTAAAATTACCACATTCATATCATAAATCATAGTCGAGGTCTGTAAGGTCATGAAGCCTTGTTTGAGTTTTCCTTGATCCATATTTTTATGTTATAATATTAAAATTGGAGTTTTTTTTTTGTTGGTGAATTTAAAATTGGAGTTCTTGTATATGATATGAGACCTCCCCTTGTTTGAAAGTATGCTGAAATGATATATTGTGGGCATCGGTATATATCACGACATATTTCTTCTACATAGTTGGAAACCATGCACAATGCCATGCTTTTGTATGACTTTTAATTTTTATTGAAGGATTGAATGATTTTTAACTTTTATTAAAGGAATAAATGATATATCGTTGACATGTTTTTCTTGTGTGTTTTATTTTGTATGACTTTTAATTTTTATTGAAAAAAGGAATGATTTTTAACTTAACTAACTACCCATGATTTTCTCAAAACCATACTCTTCTTGATGTTTTTTATAACCACAAAAATTGTATTTTAATTTAAGAATCATCAGAAAAACACGAGAAAAAACACTTAAAAATCTAGTCACATAAGAAATGGGGCATCCACGTAAAAGTTTTGTATCCTCTACTTTTCACTTTTATACCCTTATCTACCTTTCTTTATATCTCTCTTCTCTTGCTTTTTTCTTTTTCATTTTAAAGATCATTATTTCTATTATTTTCTTCAATTTTTGTCCGTAAATCATGTTAACTAGTATCTTTAGAGTTAAAAATAAAATTTAAAGACAAACTTGATATTTAAGACATGATTTTTGAAACTTTTAAGATATTAAATACACAACTTCCAATAAAAAATTATCATATTTGATTTTTTAACTTGTGCCCTTAAAGACACAAGATAGCATTTTTCTTTACGTAAAGACACTCTACATTTCCCTTTTATTATCCCCACATAAATAAGATACATACTATATAGTATGACAAAATGAGTTGGACTCGTCGAAGTGACTTGCCTAACTCGCCATTTTTGTAAGGATAACTTGACATTTTTAATATTTAAGCACCTATTTGATTCAATTTTTGAAAATTGATTTTAATTTTTTAAAATTTTAAAATAAAAAATCTTTCTCGAAGGCTTTTATAGATTGTTTTTAAAAACTATTTTCATTTACTCTCTTTTTGAAACAATAAATTGGAACGAGATGTTTTGATTTTTCGAGAATAATAAAGAGTAGAAATGATATGGTCTACAAAAATGTAACCAAAAAAAGATATGGTCTACAATGCTCTTTCGAATGCCATTTATATAAATATTTGACTTAGTAACTTTTTCATTCAAAAAAGTGTATTTATAACCACTCTTTGTGCTGATTTCATCGTGCCTTTAAATCGAAATATAAGAAATTGGATGGCTCTTAAATACGTTAAAATAAATTCAATAATTAGGCCAATTCATTTCATTTATTAATATGTAGAATTAAATTAGAACACGTAAAAATATACTAATATTTATTAATTTATTCAATATCTATATTATTTTATTTTGTTTTTAAATTTCACTTTCGATATTCAACTTAATTGTTTTTAAATTTGAATTTGAATTTTTTTTTTGAATTAACTAACGTCAAGATGACCACTCGATATTCAACTTAATTATTTTTAAATTTGAAAAAAATTAGAATAAACTAGCGTCAAGATGACCACTAATGTGTTTTTTTTTTGTTGCTTTTGATGGTAAAAAAGAATAAAATGGTAAAAGATGATTAAGTGAATGGTAAAATTGGAAGAAAAAAATGTTAGACTAAAATACATTTTTTTACTTAAGCTCAAAATAAAGTTTTTCCTAGGGCTCAATATTATTCCTATTGTTGTTATGAAATGTTCATCATATTATTGTGAATTGTTCCTATTTTAATAAGATATAACTATTTTTTTAATTGATAATTTAAATAAAAATAATAAAATATCAACGGTTGAGGTGTGATTGTACAATTTCACACGATTACAAAAGATTCCTCCATAGTTTTGGGGGTGAAAAATGAATTTTTGAAGTAAAATAATTGAATCTCCAATTTAGTTTTGGACAATAAAATAATCCCCAAATTACTGCAACATTTTAGGATAAATTTGAACAGTTGGGTTTCACTCAATTTTTATTTTTATATGTCTGGTTGTTTATGTCTCTCTAATTGAGAGACTGAATCCAACAGAATCACCTTCCCTAAACGTGTGTTTCTCTCTCTTCGTTCCGATTCACAACTTAACCCTAACCTTTTTCCAGCGAAACCAAAATCGCATCCATTCATTCATTCGTTCCACTCCGTTTCCGAAGTTCTTTTTTGGATTGAATTGATGCCGTCTCAAGCGGACCTTGACCGTCAAATCAAGCACCCTCATGGAGTGCAAATCAAAATGCAGCACCACATTCTCTAATGGCAGGCCCATCACCGTTTGCAACCAAGACCAAGTCACAATTTGTTTCCATGGTTTCCAACACTCTCGTACTTGTTGGAGCAGCTACCGAGGAAACAATTCAAACGAAAACAAGTATATGTTCATTGTAGTTCCTCTTTTTCGAGCCATTCATCGCATTTGTAAGTTTTATGTTTTAATGTTGTATTCAAACAGTATTCAAACAAGAAATAAATGGAAATATGTTTTTTCTTTTTCTATTTGTTCAAATCCATTTGTTAAATCTTGTTGTCACTATCACTTCCATCACTTTTCGTCAAAGTCTATTTTGGGAATTGGATTTGGTGTTGTAACTGTGTGGACACAATTACTGTTTGCAACCGTCCGATTCGAATCACGATTGAGATCAATTAATTGTGTTATATACTGATATGTGGTTTGAACAGTTCAATCTCAAATATGCGGCCAGAAATTGCGTGTACTTCTACCTCAGCAAATCCAAATCCGTATATTTTGCTTTGCTAGGATATTAATATCAATAATACTACTTTCCTTTCCAAAAAAAAAAACTTATTCACATCCCCTTTTCTCATGTTGTTTGTTGTAAAGTATCACCCACACCTCAAATTTAATTTAAGGTGTGTCCGACATCGACACACGTGATTCATACGGTTCTTTTTTTATTAGATTTTAAATCTTGCTTGTAACAAGTGAGAGGTAGAACGTAGAGTTCATGCGGTCATCGATAAGTCTGTAGAACGCAGGTTGCAGTCTTTTACTGTAGCCTAGCCTACTCAAATTGACATCAATAGAATCGAACTAAAACCTTAAAGAAGAAACACCATTGGGTCAATCCATACATTGGATGAACTACATTTATAATTATATACTATTTCTCAGGAAGTTCGTGGTGGAAGGAAAGAAAGCCAAGGAAGGCCTTGGAAATTTATCGGGCTCATGCCTTTATTCGATCCACCTTTACATGATAGTGTAGAGATGATACGTAGGGCGTTAAATCATGGAGTAAATGTTAAAATGATAATAGGTTCATGTCCTTTGCATGATATTGAGTATGTTTGAATAAACAACTTAATTAAGCGCTTATAGCATAAGCATTTACATTATAAGGGGTAATGTATAAACTATCTTTATTATTACAAAAAATAAAATAAAGTCAAACCGTTTTCATATAAACCATAGGCTGTTTTCATAAGTTATCCTGGAGAGCTTTGGAAATAAGCCGGAAATAACTTATAGACATTTCATAAGTTGTTTACATTAGCTCTTTCAAATAGTCTCACAAGTGCTTATGTCTGTAGATAAGCTCAAATAAGTCAACCAAAACAAGAAAATTATATTAAAAAGGTATACATTAATATATCATGTTGATTGCATCATAGTGACATAATTATCTTGACATACCGCGAACTGTGAATTGGTACTTGTGTACCAGTTTGTGGTACCTTTGCGAATTGGTTCGCACAAATTCTTTTGTAATTCATGGAAACCGGTCAACCGAGACAAATAAGTGAAGATGGAAGAAAGAGGATGAAGAAATTACGTATGACATAAAAAGAGAAAGAAAAACCTTCAATGGAGCAAATAAATCTTGCAAGAAACCTCTTTGAATCTTGGAGAAAGAGAACTCTCTTGCAGAATAACACCGATAAAAAAAAAAGTAAAAGAAAAGTGAATATAAAAAAAGGTTTTGAAAAATGATCACTTATTTGACTACTACAATCCTTCTATTTTTTTTCCACTATTAATGAATTAGTTTAATTAAATATTAAGAGGTTTGGAATATTAGAGATAGTGACTAGCAGGCAGTCCGAAAGACTCACATTGGGATGTAAATGTTCAGTGATTACTACTAAATTTTAAGTTTAGTTTAAATATTCTAATGAAAAAAATCTTTTTCTAAATTTTTTATTGAATAGCGTAATATACTTAATTTGGTAGTAATAGTATTACGAACCGACCAGTACTGAAGCTTTATACCTCCATACGTACTAAATTCATTTCATGTCACATACTGTGAGCCCATACCCGTACCGCGTATCAAAGCAAATTGTGAATTTATAACTATGGTTTGCACTCAAAAAATGTTGTATGTTCTGCATTTTCTATTAAGGTTGATCCTAATGCCTTTAAATTTTGATATTGAATCATGACATGGAAGAATGTAATGAGTCATGATATTGGTAAACTAAAAAACAAACTGTTGGTTAAATAACGGAGTTAAGCAAAACTGTACCAAAAATAGCAAATTTTGTCAAATTCAAGAGTCTAGATAAACTTGTGAAACTAGTTAGACACCACTCTAAAACTCTACTCATAATTAGCAACAAAAAGAGATGTTTCTTGTTTTCTTATTGCTATTCTTCTTAATGATGGTCAGTACCTTATTTTTCTATGCCAAATTTGATTGTGATCCTTTTTATTAGCAAATTTATGTTAGCAAATACTCAATTTGGTTTATGAAATTGTAGGACCATATCAACCTAGTCCTCACATTATCAATATTTCTAAATGAACCCAAGAATTAAAAAACATTATCAAATTCATCTCTCTTTCTAGATCTAACACGAGGAAAAATTTTATAATTAAAATAATGTAGTGGCCACAGTAGGCCCCTGCAATTTGTACAAAGAATTGAATATCTTTTTTTTTTTTTTGAGGGAAAAGAATTGAATATCTTATCCTCATGCTATTTGTGTGGAGTAAAAATTCTCATGTTGATGATTGAATTCGCCATGTAGTGCATGTTTCTTCTTGGCTGGTTTTCATATTCCTAAATTGTTTCAGAATGGTCTACTACCACTCAAAGGTAACCCCTTTTTCTTCCAAAGAGATATGTGTATGTGTGTGTATCAAGGTTCAGTGGCGGAACACAATATGAAATTAATATTATTGAGAATGTGATTTATGTATATAATAATTTCAAGGTATTTACTTGTTGAATTATGATATGCAGATGAGAGTTATGAAACAAATGGATATTTGGACACTATCAGGTTTGAAAAACTTTAGATTGAAGGATCTTCCTACTTTAATTAGGACAAAAGATCCTAATGACTTGATGGTAGAATTTATGACTGAAGTGTGAGATAAATGTCACAAAGCTTCTGCTATTGTTTTCAACACTTCTATTGAACTTGAGAGTGATGTTATGAATGCTCTTAGTTCTATATTCCCTTCTCTATACACCATTAGTCCGTTTGCTTCGTTTTTAAGTCAAAGTCCGCAAAATCACTTGACATCTTTAGATTCTAATCTTTGGAAAGAAGATACTAAATGTCTTGAATGAATGACTTGAATCAAAAGAATCAAAATCTGTTGTTTATGTAAATTTTGGCAGCATCATAGTTATGTCTCAAGAGAAATTGTTAGAGTTTGCTTGGGGTTTAGGCAACAGCAAGAAACCTTTTTGTGGATTATTAGGCCTGATCTTGTCATTGGTGGCTCGGTTGTTTTGTCATCGGAGTTTGTGAATGAAATTTCAGATAGAGGCCTAATAGCAAGTTGGTGTCCACAAGAGAAAGTTGTGTACCATCCTTCAATCGGCGGATTCTTGACTCATTGCGGATGGAACTCAACCACTGAAAGTGTATGCGCTGGAGTGCCAATGTTGTGTTGGCCAATTTTTGCTGACCAACCACTTAACAGTAGAATTATTTGCCTAGAATGGAAGATTGGGATGGAAATTGATACCAATGTAACGAGAGAGGAGGTAGAGAAACTCATCAATGAATTGATGGTGGGAGAGAAAGGAAAGAAGATGAGGCAAAAGGCTATGGAGTTGAAGAAGAAGGCAGAGGAAGACACAAGATTTGGTGGTTGTTCATACATGAACTTGGACAAAGTGATTAAGGAAAACTCTACAATGTTTCTCAAACAAGTATAGCATCTAGTTACATTAATAAGTACATACATTTACTGAAATGTATATATTGTTGAATCATCATATAAAAGTTTATCACTTACATGAATTAACACCACCTTTTTCTTCTTTACAAAAATACATTATGAGAGGAAGAATTATAAGGTGGAAAAGTAATGTGAGTTCAGTGATTAACATTTCTCCATATGTATGACAGTTAGTTCTTCCCATTCTATCAATCTAGTCCCTACTATATAATACCTATGAAACACCGACAAATATTTGAAAACGACACTAACACGAAGACATCAATAATAATTTAAGCAAATGAAAGAAACTGAATGTAACTAACTACATGTGGTGGTGTCTGACACAATTGATATGAAGTGTCGGCGGTGCTACATATTATAATATCAAATTATCTCGTGGCCTTGTCCAATTTGAGATTAAACAGTGAACAAGATTTTGTCTTTAATGAGTCCATCAGGTTTCTGAGAAACTCTCAAGATAAAAAAACAGTTGATGTTGAAATGATGAGGATAGTGAATTAAAGTTACTGAAGAGTCATTCTTACGCAATAGGTTTCGGAGACTTGCCATGACGAGGATAAGGAGAACCATGCCCATAATTTGAACTTGACATGGTCCTTTTCGGCTGACCCTTTGGTAAAGATGCTAAATCAGTTCTAATACCGTTTTTAGAATTAGGCATGGACATGGTACGATCAACGCGTGCGATCTTGAATTGATGAGATGATATGGCCATATCCTTAAGGTTTGGCAAAGGCTTTAAAGCATGCACAATTTCACTCATCAAAGGTCTAGATTTTGGATCACGGCTAAGGCACTGAGCAGCTAGTTGTGCTGCTTTCTGTGCTCCTTTAACCGAAAAGTGACCTTCGAGGCGGGGATCGATGATTCGATAGAACAACCTCCTGTCTCCAAGTACAGGTCTAGCCCATTCCACCAGATTGTGCTCTCCATTTGGTCTTTTCTTGTCAATCGATCGTCGGCCGGTGAGCATTTCAAGCAGCACTACTCCGAAGCTGTAGACATCACTTTTTGATGACAGATGACCTAAACAGAATTAGTAGTTTCATGTTAATATCAAAAGTATAAGCATTTCATCATTCAACCGGATCATGTTTAATTTCTTCCAACTATTTCAACAACGTTCTGAGTGTAATTAACATTAAACAATGTAACAGGTGAAAGAAAATAGAAGGTATCAAGCAATTGACAAAGACTTTGTATTCATTAGTTCAAATTTTATACATGAATAAAAGCATGACGAGACAGCTCACTGAAACTCAAAAGAATGAGGAAGACTCAAACTTACCAGTCATCACATATTCCGGAGCAGCATAACCATACGTTCCCATAACTCTTGTTGATACATGTGTTTTTTCACCCTCAGGAGCATCTTTAGCAAGCCCAAAATCGGAAAGCTTCGCGTTATATTCCTATAAGCAATTTTGTAGCTTTAAGTTTTTGTGTTGGAGGATGAATAAGAAATAATTAAAATCTTCTTGCTTATTTATTTCACTTACATACCGCATCTAATAGAATATTAGATGTCTTAAAATCACGATATATCACTGGCCTCTGAGCTCCTTCATGGAGAAAAGCGAGACCTTTTGCAGCGCCAAGTGCAATTTTCATTCTGATAGACCAAGGTAGAGGCAAGGGTCCTTCATCATAGAACATGGTTGTTACTTGACAAACAATTCATCAATTATGCATGAATTTTTTAAAGATCATAAAACAAATGCATTACTGGAAGAGGATCATTTTCCTATATTTTTGGACTCTTAACAATTAGTAAGGAGTCCATTTCTGCATTAATAGACTGTTTGGATAAACGGCTTAATAAAACACTTATCATATAAGTGCTTATGTGTCAGCTATTTCTATAACAAAGGGTAAACAAATTCAAACTGTTTTCATATAAACTATACACTATTTTCATAAGCTATCCTGGAGAGCTTATGGAAAGAAGCTGTAAACAGCTTGTGGAAATGCCATAAGTTGTTTCTATAAGCTCTCTCAAACAGTCTCACAAATGCTTATGTCAGTAGCTAAGCTTAAATAAGCCAATCCAAACAGGCCTTATATGTGCATTGAAGGGGTGTATAATAGTGAGAGCAGTTTTGTGAATTCCTTAGATTCCGAATTGAGTTGTGCTAGTTAGTTTTCTATCTATAACTAGAATTATAGTTACTCGTTTGCTAGAATACATGTTTTTGTTTTTGTTGACAAATTTCAACTCGACAGTGTATTACACACCGATAAATAAGTAGTAGTGAAGACATAAAATAGAAATAAAAAGGTTAGACGCGTACTTCTGAAGAGATGATTCTCCAAACTTCCTCGCGGCATAAACTCATAAACCAATAATCTTTGGTCATCTTCAATACAGAAACCTATCAATTTAACAAGATTAGGATGGACAAGATCGCCGAGATAGTTTAATTCAGCCTGAAAAAGTAGTAAAGAAAAACAATTAGAATTGCGAGAAACAAAAACATTTGAAAGGAAATTGTGATGAGGATATATAAGTTTCATACAAGCCATTCTTTGTGACCTTGATGTCCATTGTGATTAAGGATCTTAACCGCAACCGTAAGTCCGGTACCCGGTTTCACAGGCGCAGTTCCATTCTCTTCAATCCAACCTTTGAAGACACAACCAAAACCTCCTTCACCTAGAAGACTCTCTGGTCTGAAATTCCTAGTTGCTACCTTAAGTCCATTGAATGTGAATTTTCTTAAACAAGAAGCAACCTTCAATTCCTCACTGAATTTTGAAGTGGAGGAGATACTCTCCCCATTGCTAGTTGTTGTAGAGGAATCTACAAGACCAATTGATTCTTTCGTGTTTGTTTCAGATGCAGATTTATTTTCTTCTGATTGAATTATTACTGACTTGGTATTATCACCTAAAAACAAGAAGAAAAAAGGCCACTATTACATTATTTGACAATAGCATGCTTGATTTTACAACTTTATTACAAGATCAATTTACTTGTATAATAAGGTTCCATTACAATACAAGTACTTAATGTATAAACTATTTCTATAACAAGAGATAAAATAAAGACAAACTGTCCTCATATAAGCTATAAACTGTTTTCTTAAGCTATCCTGGAGAGCTTATGGAAATAATCTATTTGCATAAGCTCTACAAAATAGTTTGGCATGTATTTATGTCGGCAGATATAAGCTCACTTAAACCGATCCAAACAGATTAGGGTCCTGTCCAGCTTATAGCCGGCCAAAGCATCACAATTTGTCAGTGACAATTCAAAAACATTAAATTTAAGCCAAACAACTTTTACAATTTCTTATAGATTTAGTTTATGTTTGGTTGGTGGCAAGTTGAATACAATTAAGGCAGCACCGTGGTTTTGTTGAAGTTCAAAAGTGTTATTTTTGAACAAATCACAATGGCACACTGTGATTCCGCCAAACTCATCTCATTTCAATTATCTAAACATCCACATAATAAGGAATCATACGAACAAAAACATAAATAATTTGTCTTAATTCTCTGGTTCTCAGGGAACACGGACTCTGACAAACAAGAATTTGGCCAAGAGGTATATAAAGTTCGGCCAAATATTGTTCAAGTCTTACTCAGATTTTCCGGAACAATTTCATTAAATCTAAACATGCACTCACTAATGAATCATAACAAGGAATCTTATGATAAAAAACATATATAATTTTCATCTTAATTCTCCAATTCTCATGGAAAGCAGACCCTGGTAATCTAGAATTCGGCTGAGAGGTATATAAAGTTCGGCCAGAGATTCTTCGAACTCAGATTCTCTGAAACGATTTCACTAAATCTAAACATGCACTTACTAATGAATCTTATGAACAAAACTATACATCTTTTTGTAACCACCAAAAATAAATTGATATCAAATGGAACATAATTTCTGAATCTAAAAAACTATATCATATGAAAAACAAAATTACCATTCTGTGTACTAGTATTGCCATTGCAACAAATTGACCTATCCAATTTTGATCTTGAAGGTATACAGCATCCAACACAACTGAATCTAAACCAACATCTTCTTCTCTCTTTCTTTACAACATCAACCTTTGACTTATCAACTTCCAAACTTCCTGCTTTAATTGCATTCTTATTCCCAAACCCCATCTTCTAAAAACTCTTATAAACAATTTTTCATACCATAAAGTCTCAAACTTTAATTAAAAACAATAAAAAAACAATAATTCAATTCATGTCTTAAAAAAAACATCATCATTGACTATACAAAAAAACAAGGACAATATCATAGTATTGAAACATGGTATTATTAAGGATCATGTAACACAATCTTAAACACAATCTAAAAGAAACCAAACAAAACCAAACCCATTTGTGAAATGAGACCAAACTAGAAAGCAAAGTGGAATTTTGAGGAGAGAGAGAAAGCGGGAGAGAGTGCTTGTAACAGAGGGAAAGTTGTTTTTCTTTATACGGGCAGTTTGGGCAGGCTTGAAATATGAAAAAGTGGGCAGTTGGGCAGCATGGGCAAGAGAGAGAAAAGGACAAAAATATCATTTTATTTGTCTTTGGAAACAGTAGCGTCACTTCGGGTTAGTGTGGACAGGATATCCTCTGCACACAACTACATAAATAAATAACTCGAGTCGAATATGATCGTAATGAATTGAAAAAAATCTCTCTTAACAAATTTGACTATGTTACATATTTAAAGCTGAATTTAAATTCAAAATAAAAATATAATTATTTGGTTTTCGGAGACAATATTACCACTTATTTGGTGTCAATCAAGTCTCAACATCGCACTATTGCAATGATAAATTTATCGGATTTAATATGATTACAATGAATAACAAAACTCTTTTAATTTTTTTTTTTTAACATTGTTATATTTTTAAGGTGGGATTCAAATTCAGAATAAAATTATAATATTTTTGGTCTTTGGAAACAGTGATGCCACTTAGTTAATTGGAACTCATAATATAAGACTTTGATTTTGCTCTTTGAATTATTCCACTAACAATGTTCTTGTTTCCATGTGGAAAAACTGTTCATGATTAAGAACCCAATCAATAAATTAAGCAGATTAGTTAATGATTACATCCGGCTAATACTCCTATATAGATGAAAATGTAGTACAATATTATTAATTAATTTAATTTAATAAATGTTTATGATACTTTCTATTAATCCTATTATACTTTCTTTGTTCTTTTTATTTGTCTCACTTGCAAGAACATTTTACCCCTTTTTATTTGTTGTTTTCAAAATTCAATTTGACATTAATATTATTTATTTATCAATAATAGTCTTAGTTACTTATTTCAGAGATGAATAAATGTAATGAGATAGTAAATGATTATGAATATTATAGAAAAAGAAAAAGAAAATTAATTATACAAATGTAAGGAATGATTGGTCACACACACCAATGCACAATTTTGATCTTAAATACATTTATTAATCTATTAGAAAAAATTATGAAAACTTGATATTTTAAAAATATTCATCGAGACGAATCCAACAACATCTTATATAATATTATTTATCTTTGTATATTAGTAGAAAAATACGGTTAAAGTATGTTAGATCAATAGTTCACATTTTCAAACATGTCATCTATTGTAGGACAAAGGGAGTAAAAAAAAAAAAAGTAAAAATGAAAGAAGGGAGTGGTAAATCTTGATTGGAAAAATTAAATATTTTTCTAAAACAAAATTTTGTAAATAATGTAGTATAAAAACTTTAAAATATGTAGCATTAAATTAGAACATATAAATGAGCACGCAAACATGCCATCTATTGCAGGATAGAGGGAGTAAAAAAAAGGCTTAAATGCACTTTTGACCCCCT
>Ga0315913_1000441_pt1 | contig 36526 bp, 16 predicted proteins | sample MpolsnodulesMG_FD_207736 | JGI IMG/M metagenome (GOLD analysis project Ga0315913, IMG submission 207736) | Medicago polymorpha root nodule microbial communities from Los Angeles, California, United States - small nodules | ecosystem: Host-associated > Plants > Roots > Nodule | place: USA...
ATATATATATATATATATATATATATATATATATATATATATATATATATAGTATAGATTTAATCACCATTGATAAGTATATTATCAATGGTATGTGGATCCGGTTCCGTCTTGGCGGTCGATCCATTCGTTAATTTTGTAACCAAATAGATGTTGACAGATGTTCACTATTTTTTGTTTTTTGTAATCTGATTCCGCGCTCGTACACTGGTACACGGATTCGCTGAGTTGTCTTTATGATGAGTGTTCACTGGTTAAGATTAGGGGTATTCAAAACCGAACCAATCCAAAAAAAAATCGCAAATCGAACCAATCCAAACCGAAACCGCAAAAAACTTCATTTGGTTCGGGTTTATTGGGATCATTTTTTTTTACTCAACCGCATGGTTTGGTTCGGTTTGCGGTTTTGATTTTACCAACCAAACCAATTCAAACCGCAATATAAGAAAAGCACTAGTTAAATACATATCATCTAGACCAATACTCATAGAAATTCAATGGAAACTTTAATAAAATGAATATTTTCTCCTGTTAAGTTTCTTCTTTACTTTTTCTATCAAAAATTTATTTATGTGCTACATGAACTCTTAGAGAATTATTAAAATTTTAGTCTTTTGAATTTATTACAAAATAGGAATACTTTTTGTCCACGTTTTAATTTGGTCTACGTAGTTGAGAACATTGTTAGATAGAAATAAAATTGTAATATTGGATGAAATTTAAAACATTGTTGAAAATATGTTGTGTTTTAACTTTTTAATTTGATTTTAATGTTGAAAAAAAAATTATTGTCTAAAAAATCTTCCTTTCAATTTTGGTCAAACTCTAGTCTTTTAAAAGTCAGAATATATCTCTTAGGTTATTGGATGAACCACCATAGATTCTTATCAATCAAAGAGTGTGGCAACTTCTTTCATTTCTATCATCTTTCCATATTTTTATTTGTCTTTCTTTCTTTTATTGTTTGTTCCACTTTTGAATATATTTTGTTGTGTTGTGTTTGTGTTCGGTTGATTAAAAATGATATATCTTATCTTTGTTCATCATCTCTAATAGAAGTTGCGCACACTTGTGGGTAAAGTTTCAGCCCTAAGGATCCACTTTCATATTTATTCTTTGATTAAAAATGACATAGCCTTTATTTGAATTTGAATCATCTTGTGCCTTTAGTTCTCATCCTTCCTTTCAATTTTATTCTCATTCATAAAAATAGAGTCAACTTAATAAGGATGATCCGTAAAAACTAGATGTGTCCTCAACCTCAAGGATCACATTATGAGGTACTAGAGCTCACCAAGTCTTGTTCTTGTTCTCATTTACAAACAAGCACAATTTCTTGAGTATCATAATCATACACAATATTTACTTTCCGTCCTTTACTTTCTATCTTTAAATTCTTCATTTATTTCTTGTCATTTCATTCCGCTCTTTATTCTTTCTACCGCATAATGAATTTACAGCTTTGATCTTATAATTCTTATATTTTCATTGTTGTTTATGTCTATTGCATATAAAAAATTACACAATTGGCATAATACTTATTAGAAATATTTGCAAAATTCAATTTTTTAAGTGAACAAAAAAGAAGAGAAAAGAAAGAGAAAAAAAAAGAAGAGAAAAGAGGCGTGAACTAAAAAGAATAACTAGGTTACCCTGGCACTTTAGCAAACAATTAAATAAAATAAGTATTCTCTAAAAAAGAATATAATATAAACCAAGTGTGTTGCCTTGTGAAATTATTAAACTTTAGATGCTATTTTTCATAAATAATTGCGCAAATTTCTATGTCTCAATTCCTTACTGTCTTTTTTACATGAGGAGTGCTATATAGCACGAAGCTTTTGTCGTGCAAAACACACGAAGGCATGCTTGATTTACAAACACACTTTATAGGCTTGTTTTAATTATTATTTTAATATTAAAGAGAAAGGAAAATAAAAAATGCTCCAAAATTGATCCTCATAATCGTGGCAGCATATGATTCTAGTACCACTGTCAACCGCATGCACATCACCTCAACTTTTGTTGCCATCTTTGTCATAGAAATTGTCTTTGCATCTCACTGTTTTTTTGCATCCCACTGTTCTTGCTGTCATTTATGGTCGTATAAAGAATGAAACTGTTTCATCTAAGCAAGAGAAAGATCAGAGCGATGAAGCACAACAAAGGTGAGAGGATAGAAGTACCATTACAGGAAGTGCATGGCTAGCTAAGTTAATTACTTGAACAGTTATAAAAGGATGTATCAATATCGATTGAAAATATAAAAGGAGGATATGAAGATGAAAACCCAACCTAGAAATAGAGAGAAACCCTTATATATGGAGGTTGTTACCACATTCGTGTGTGTAGCACGAAAATATTTGTCATGTCATTTAGCATTTTTCAACTAGTCATTTAGCATTTTTCAACTAAATTATCATTGCCTAAATAATTTTCTCTCTTATTTTCACCTTAAAACTTAAGTCATTAGATATAAGAATCATTTTACTTATATTTCTCAACATTCAATTTTCTATTTAATGTAGGACTCTTACTCATGTTTCACATACACATGTGGCTCTCAAGTGTGCGTCCACTCATTCATTTGGAGTTGCTCTCTCTCAAGTAGAAATTTTTCGTTCACTTACACTTGCAAGGACACATCATACATTTAGCTACCACATTATTGTTTTTGAAATGTTTGGTTAACATAAGGACTAAATTAAAAACGTTTACAAACTAAAAGGACTTATGTGTGACCAAAATAACTTAAATGATATATTTGTTACAAACCTCAAACTTAAAGGACCCCTGATATAATTTACTCTAATATAAACCCTATCATAAAATATGAAACAACACAAAATAAAATAAAAATATTTAAAAAATTGTTAAAGTCAATAAAGTATGGTTATTTAAAAGTGGATTTTATACTCTAAATTAGAAAATTATAATAATATTTAAATTTAATTATCATTGATTTTTAAATTATAAAAAAATGAAACTGTTTTTCTTAAATGGTGGTTCAAACATACTTTATATCCTAAAAATATTTATTTATGTTAAAATAGATTAACATGTAGTGAATATTTAATTATTAGAAGATAAGGTTTTAATTCAAACATCTCATAAAGAAAAGGGATATAAAATTTACTTTTCAAAGGAGGAGAGTGTATATTTTAACATAAGAGGGAAAAAGAGTGTAATTCAAACTTCTTTTAAAAGAGGAGAGTGTAGTTTACTCTTTACTTTATTATAAGATTTACTTATTCAAAAAGCTATAAAAATAAATCACAATCAATTGTCTTTTAAGAAAACAAATAATTGTTAGGATTACAAATAATATCAGATTTTATTTTAATTTACTTAATAGCTTTAATTGGGGAAATTTACTTCAAATTCATAGTATAATATTAAAATAACTTTGACCGTTTTTTTGACTTAGTCGTGAGAATAATAAATGCATATTTGACTGTTCTTTTGACTTAGTCGGTGAGAATAATAAATGCATATAACTTTGTAATCCCCACCTTGACTTGGATGGTAAGAATAATAAATGCATATAACCTCGTAATCTGCGCCTCAATGTAAATCTTAGCTTATAAATGTCATGCCCGTATTTACAAATTTTTGCAACACAACTTTTCTTTCACCATCTATCATGTTTTCTTTCGCGTTTCTTTTCTCACCATGGGAAACTTGGTCCTTGCACCATGAATTTCCTGCTAAGGTTTATGTCTTGACGGTGAATTCTCTCCTCCAAAAAACACCATTCTTGTTTTCCACCCCCCACACCCAATGACTCAAACCCACTCCCCCTCATTTTCATATCTCCCTACTTCTCAAACCCAGAAAATGTTTTGAAAATTTCCAACAGCAACCTGATCACCATCACCACTCTCCACCTTATCATTCTCTTTCAAATGCTTCAAAATACACTCCATTGCAAACTCAGACTCCTTCAACCTCCATTCAATCAAAACATTTTCTTCCTTTGAAACAATCCAAAACAAATCCATTAGCCCATAAATTAAACCCAAAATTAATCAATTTCCTCAAAACAAAATAAATATGCATGGTCATTACATGAGACTAGTTAATCATGTATTGGAAAATAACAACCTCTCGTTGGTTAGATAAAACCACCACAAACCCATAATTAGCATAAATGGGCATGATCATTTTTTGATCCTGTAGATGTCGAATATATTAGGTTGGTGGAAGAATCTGTTTTACTGATGTTGAATATATTAGGTTGGTGGAAGAGTCAGTTTGACTGAATTTAGTTACTGCAAATTTTTGTGCTCATTTTGGAGATGGATCACAACTTGAATCTTGATTTATTTCACCATGTATCTTACAATTTATAATAAGATTTGCTATAAGATTTAAAAAATATATCGGGTTATTAATGATGTTTCAAATCTAAATTTACAATTTAGTTTTTCAATTAACCTTTTAGATTTTGTTTGAACTAGTCACTTCTATGGACATTATCATGGAAAAAGACTCATCTAGAGATATGATAATCTAATCAACCTTTGTTTACGTTATTAAAAAAATGTGAAGCCTTTTATTATTGCTACTCTTGAGTCTCGAATGACTGTTGTTTGCAGTGTATTGTGGAAATTGGATAAAGGTAAATTGAATATAATTAGGAAATACACTCCCTTTAAGTCAAGTTATGAAGAAGGTCATAAACTTGATGTTTTAGTGGTTGTTGAATAGTTCATGTCCAAATAATTCAACATTTTAGTTATATATCATTCTTGGTAAAATCTCTTGCAAGTGCTTCATTCTCTCTTAACAATGTAGGATTTATATTTTCATTAAGTGTCCATAATTTAATGTCTAAAAATATCGAATAAGAATATATCTCCAATTGATAAAACCTGTGAAAAAAAAGATATATTTGTTTATAGGGGAAATGTTAATGAGTGCTCCGGGGCATTCTTTAAGGCATTTAAATGGTAATTTTTTATGAAGATATGTGTAATCAATGCATCGAAAATCAAAATACTTAACTTTTTTATAAAATAATTTCTTCATTTAAAATGCTTAAATGCCCGGAAACACTCGTTAACAAGACACTTGTTTATATAAAGGGTTAATAAGACTGTCAAATGTATTTAGTTTTTTTAAGAATGCAAAAAGTCATTATTATGATTGAATTTCTTTTGACCAAGTTATGATTGATTTCTAGAAAAGATGAATAAGAATAAAAATTAATATCATCGAGTTTCTTGCTTCAATTAAGTCATATGTTTGGTTGAGACCAAAAATTGTTGTATATTTTGAGTACCAAACATGTTACTCGTGGTATTCAAATTTATATTTGAGATGTTGATACCGTCTTAATAATCTATTTGATATTTAACAAATGACGATTGGTTCAATTGGTAAGGAGTTGTCTCATCCGCAAGGTCATAGGTTCAATTCTTTCTACCAATGTGAGGATCTCTTTGGTGGTGATATGTTAGCGCTCAAAGGTCTTCTTTGATCCTAATGATCCTTCTAAGCCAAACTTTTCCTCATAAAAAAAAACTATTGATATTTATATTGCAAATAAAAATGATTGTTTTCGGAGAATCCTCTGTATTTTATTTATTTTTTGAAATAAAATTTTCTAAATTATTGATTTCTAAAGAAGAGTGGATATTATGCTATTGATGCCCCTTTGGACCTGGGTTCGATATTCATAGCATAAAGTTCTATTTTTGCAACAAATTATCTCTATGAATTGATTAATGAGTTTCACAAAATGATTGATCGATCGAAAGTGTCTGAGTTCAATTCATTAGTTAGATAATTTTTTGTCACACCTAATTTACCTTTCACCTAAACATAACACCAAAGAAGAATCTCTATAAATTCATATAATAATGAGCAATGTTATTTGAACAAGCATTTCTTGTGGCAATTTGTTGGACAACCAAATTTTACAAAGAAGTTTAGGTAGTGGCACAAAAATCAAAGCAATAGAGAGAAAGTAGAATGATCATGTGAATATAAGATAAAAAGTTGTTAAAAAATGATTGTTCAAATATCATTTCTCTATAATAATTACTTCAACGATGGGATGTCTTTTAACATCTTCAAAATCATTTTTATTTAGTACTCATCTGATCCATTTGAATTGTTGTTTTAGGGTAATTTATACATAGCAAGAAAATCAATAAATTTTATTAATTTTGATGGATTCGTTTAAACTTTTTCCTTAATAGTTAAAAGTATGACAAAAATACCATTTAATTTGATACGGGATAAGTTCTAATGTGAACCATTTTCTTTTTGAGTAATTATCTATAAACACCCTTTTTTTCATGGGAACTTCTACGGTACACTCACAAAGTGAGATGTACCGGTACTCTTTCTTCATAATTTTATAAATAAAAGATCATTTGTTGTGTAATAAATAGCTATTTGTCACTATTTATATTTTATAGAACGTCATTTTATAAGAAAAAACATCATTTCATTGTTTATAAAAATTATTGTAATTTTTTTTACATATTATCGTAAAATATAATCAATGTTCACAATTATGAGTGATAAAAATTCAAAAAAAAATTTTTTTATTTCGTTGACACTTTTGATGAATAAGATTTAGTTATTATAATTATAAGTGATAAAAAAATATATTTTTCTTCAAAAAAACAACTCATTTAGTTATTAAGTTAAAGAATGAGTGTACCAATACACTCAAATATGTTGAGTGTATCCTAGAATTTGCCTTTTTTCATACCACTTTATAAACACCCTTTATTATCCAATCAAACACTGTCATCTGTCCAAGTGGGTCCCACAAAAAAAACTCTTCCTCCATCACTTTCATCCACTGATCCACCTCTTCTCTCTCTCAAGTTGTTTCCTCTTCTCTCTGTCAACAGACCTCACCAAAGCCTCTCAACAAAGCATTCATGATAGAGAGATGAAGTATTTGGATTGATTTATGGAGAATTAGAATGGGTTTTGTTGTTGATGATGTGAAAGTGAAGAAAAATGCATTGTTGTGAAATTTGAGTTGCTGATGTTACAACAGAATTTGGAATTGAAAGAGTGAGAACGATTGGTGTGGTGGCGCACAACAGTGGTGGTGGAAGTGACGGCTGAGGTGTGGTGGGACGTGGGAGAAGAAAGAAGGGGAGCGTGTTCTGTGTTGGGTTACACTAAAAAGAGATCGTGTGAGAGGGTGAAGGAAGAAGAGTGAAGGAAGGCGAGGTTGACGCTGGCGACGGTGGCGGTGACGAATGCGGTCGGTGAGAGAAGGAAGAAGAGGCTTGGTGGTGGTGGTGGTGCTGCTGGAAGTAAATGAATGTGTGAGAGAGTGAAGGAAAAGTGTGTAAATTGACAAAATTACCCTCCTAATACAATTAATAAAAAATGTTAAATGGGAGGTGTACAAGGTGGTTTGCTACCTATGATTGTACATGTATCAGTGCTCGGCCACCCATTCTATTATCGGCCATCCTTTCACCCTCATCTCCATTAGCATTTTAATCCCATTATTTTTAATTGCATAATTTTGGTCTCTCATTTCAATTAAGTAAACCATCAAATTGGTCATTGTCTTTGTGCCAAATTCTTAATTTGGTCTTTGACTCTATTAATAACTCAAAATGATTCTTGTCTTTGTCAAACGTCTATAAAAAATAGAATAAAATCGTCATTTTTAGCTCCAATCAAGGCTGATTTGGAGTTGGAGGACGCAGGCCCGGCTGATTCGGTGTTGAACAAAACTAACTTGACAAAGATAGAGACTATTTTGAGTTATTAATGAAGTCAATGACTAAATTGAGAATTTGGTACAAAGACACGACCAATTTGATGAATTACTCCATTTCAATTTGTTTATCAATGCATTCTTTCTATATATTACCCGAACATTCCATTCTTTCTATGCACAAATCTGAATTTCCTTTAGTTGAGAATCTCCTTTAATGTGATCCTTGGTGCGTGATTCTATGAGACAAATCAATCAACATTTGGTTTTAAATATCATAATATTCGTAAATTATTAAATTGAAAATATGATCGTGCTATAAAAAAAAAAATTACTATATTTAGTTTGTTAATGAATGTCAGCATGGATAGAGAATCCAACAAATATCCATCCATGACTTTAGTAGAACTAGAAGCCTTAGGATAGGGGTAGATATTAATTATACTCTTGAGGGTAAAATGGGAAAAATATTTCATTTAATATATTCCACTTCATTCTACTACTCCCTCACACTCACTCTCGAGACATACACCAACAATGTCTCTCTGCAAAACAAAGAAAGAGACACAAAACAGTCTCATGCTCAGCTTGAATTAGAGAAACCAACATCATCATCATCATCATCATCTTCTCCTTTAAGTTTGGTGAGTCCTGTCTAAGATTTCTACTTTAGATGTGAGAACATCATCTAAAATTAGAACTATGTGCTTGCATGTGTTTGTTTTGGAGTTGATAGCTTTACATGCATGTGTACTAATGAAATTATGCATTTTTTGCTCTTAAGATCAATGCATGCGTGGAAGATCCCTTCAAAAAAATCAATGCATGTAAGAATCAGTTTTATGCATGTAATTCCACCAATTGAGGTTTCATGTGTTTGTAAAATTGAGTAGTTAGATGAAATGGACCATTGTGACTTAAGGATCATGGTTTGTGCATTATAATGTTTTCCTAAAAAAAAACATGTTTTGTGTGGCAAATTGGCAATGCCTACTTGTTTGTCAAATTTGTTTCCTTTACCTAATTGTTACCTTTTTTTTCTTTTCTTTTTATTATAATTGGCATTATATGAGTATTAAATGTTGTCATGGCCTTATGGGTGATTTTAGTTTTCCATTGATGATTGTCAAGTGCTTTAAATCCTTTGTTAATAAACTATTGAGGAATTTAATTAAAATCATCTTGGAGTGAGTAATTCCTTTGTGTTGTATATGGAAAATGAATCATGAGGAATTATATTGGTAATTATTGTGTTTTTATGCACTTGGATGTGGCTTTTGACATTTGCTTTGCTGTTTTCCGATGGTAAGGGATTTATATTGGTAACCACTCCCAACTTGTTCTCTCTGATTGCTATTCTAATCAGCAGTTTTAATGGCAAGAAAGCTAGAAGTCATTTGAAATATTTAGCACGCAACTATTTGGTTGATAAGGAAAGTTAGGAATGATAGATTGTTCAATAATTGTGTCGTTATGGCTTATCAAGTTGTGGATAAATTCAAGGTTTTGTCATGGCGATGCTTTTAGGGATAATGGCTAAGAGTCCGTGTTTACTTTATGAATGGTCTTGGGATCCAATAAGTTTATACGGGAGATAATGTATTTTACTGGCGAGATCCCAATTCGGTGGCAGTGCTATGATCGATTTTCTACATTCCGTTCGGGGGGTTTTTAGTGTCTACTGGTGTGGCTTGAATTGTAATTCTGTGTACTGTCATTTGTTTTTCGGCTGATATGGTCTATGAGCCTCTGCTTTGTGATACCTACTAAAGTTAGGGGTCCAATATGTAGGGGTCTGTTGTGTTTTAGCTGCTCTTGGTATAGCTTTTTCCCTAGTGGTGTGCTCTCTGTTTGCATTAACATGGTGCTCCTTGTACCAAAGTTTGAATGTTTTAATAAAATTTGCCGTTAAAAAAATGAATCATGAGGAATATTTCAGTCAAAAGAAGAAGTGTGCTTTCAATTCAAAGTCGTCTTTATTTTTTGTGTAGCCTTTTAATTCCTTGTTAGTGGTATGCCTAACGTATCATGGAAATGATTAGAATTTGTGTTGGACAATGGATATCAATGTCTTTTGCTTTGTACTTCTAACTTGGCTTTCAATTTGTTTTTTCAGGAAGAACAACCACGGTGTTTGTGAAAGATGTCTAGGAAAGAGTTACGTGTGTATCACGGAAAAAATAGGAGAATGGATGATCTTATAAGGATCTCTCCACAAGAAGCTCCAACCAATGATTTCCAGGCCACACCCCTCAAGCGTCATCGACCGGAGGTTTCAAGTGCATCAACTGTGTCTCCTGTGCAATATTCTAGAAGGAATCTGCCTAGTTCTTCTGGAGGTGTGGGCATGGATGATATGTGGACATCATTTTTTACTGAGATCGGCGGTAGTGGTGATGATGATGCATCGTTAATCTGGCATGACGATTTTCCACTTGGAGACCTTATTGACAAGCATTTCAGTATGGAAAAGTATCATGAAAAAGTTAAGGAGTTGGGATTTGAAAAGGCACTCCAAACCAGCCTGGAGGATTGCATTCGTACGACCTTTTTTCTTCGTGTCATTGGGAAAAAGTTTAGCGATATTGAAAAGGAAAACAAAGCTTTTGTTGAAGAGATTGCTGAGTTGAAAAAATTGACAAATAGTCTTAAAGATGAAAGGGATAAATTAAAGAAATCTTTGGAGGACTTAAGCAAGCAGACTTAAACCTTGGTTTTCTAGTGTTTTGGGACTCCTTTGCTTTTTGTAAACTCGTGTATGTATTATGTTTTGCTTTCCTCTATAACTATTTTACCTAAGTATGTTTTAGTTATTCTGCTAGTTGAACATGTATATATATTATTATATTCTGCTCATGTATAAACTCATAATAACTAATGTTTCTGTAAACTCATGTATATATTATATTTTGCTTAGAGTAGATCGATACTGACTTTGCTGGCCACCCTTTTTGTTGTCGACCATCCTTCCGGCCTCATCTCCATTGGTTGGGACTCTGTCTTTCTTCATCCACATCACTCGCATGATCTAATTCGTTCTCTTTCTCCTAATGTGAGTACTAGTCCGACTGTGAACAACAACTATCGCTCTCCCAAAACCATTGCACCCAGCTCACTGTCGCATTATATGTCTTCTCTCCTTGGGTTCTCTGATTGAGCCACGACGCAATCCCAGATAGATTGATCATCGCCAAATGAGCATCGCCCTAGTCCATTTCGTGAGAGTCTTGTTTGTCAATTCCTCTTGGTTATATCTGAATGTAGTCGTTTTGCAATGAGCATCGTTGGCTAGGTAAGAATATTTTGACGACGTATGAAGCAGCATCGGGGCATGGAATTAGCATTCCTAAGTTATAAATCTTCTACAACAATAATGTTTCACAGACCATCCAATATTTCATTAGCAACATATTGGGAGCACATGTAGTGTTGAAAGATCTTGGTCTACCGTCCATGGTTGAAAGGAATAAGAATGTCACTTTCAGTTTTATAAAAGATCGAGTTTAAATTTTGAAACCATGAAACAAACACACTCTAAGTGTAAATATTTGGATCCAATTTCGTATGTTGTTTTAATATTTAGATTATATGAATTGTTATTTAAAAACAATTGAAATCAATTTGAGAAACCATTCATCACTTGGCATGTTCAAATTCTTGTATGAGAAAAACTAACATAATTTTATATTTGTTAATAAAAAAACATAATTTTAACTCGAGTATAAATTTGATACATTGGCAATGTAAACAATTATTACATTGTCAAAAAATCCAAATCAATTATACATGTAATTTTAGAAATAATTTAATTAAACAGTTATTTTAGGACGGAGGAAGTAATTAACAGTAACAAAATTTATCGATTATTTTCTTTGACAAAGAAAAAATTACCAATTTGATAAAACTTAGTTGAACTTGGTATTATTTGTTAACTGTATTATTTTGACATTTCCATCAATATTTGGCAAAAATTTAGATGCTTAACACAATTTAAATATGTGGTCATTTATATATTTAATAGATTTTTTTTTTTACCAAGTATTTAATAGATTGTTAATAAATATAACAAAGTGTATCAGCTCACTAACGATCAACTAAACACAACTAACTACGATTTTGCACTACCTGAACCGTAAATTTTAGACATTCAAGTATACATAAATATCTCTCCAAAAAAAAAGTATACATAAATATATTCATTAATCATCAAATTGTAATATACGATTTTCATTGTGTTTAAAGATAAACTTGGAAATTGTGGTTAATAATATTTAGAATCGTTATTAATTGTGTTGAGTAAAAGATTAATGAAGAAAGCATCAACCAATTACTGAGCATGATTAATAAAAAATTTAAATTGTTTTAAGTGTAAACCATATAAACTATTATTATCAAATTTTGATGTTAAATTTTGACTCAAAATATAATATCTTTCTTTTTTCTTCTCTTTCTTGTTGAATACTTGACTCCTGTTAAAACAGGGAGAAGAAAGCTATAAAGCAATAAATCTTGCCATAGTTTATCAAATTTTACTCGTAAACTAATCTTATGCTAGTGAATCTAGGGGAATGAAGAATAATATTCTTTTGGCATCTTACAATTTTTTTATGGTGTCCGGGGTTCGAACCTCGGACCTTGAATATATTATGTATTGTTCTTACCAACTGAGTTAATTACAATTAGTAAATAGCAACGAGTGTTTGTAAATATATTTTATTATAAGATTTATTTATTTGAGAAGCTATAAAAATATGGTTTGTCTAACATGTGCAATATTACACATGTTAAGATAACTAAAAGTAGTAAGTTTTTATTGAAACCAACAATTATTTAACAAAATGTTATATATTTAATACAAAATGTTCAAGTTCCAATGCAAAATTACAATTTTAAATTTCTTAACATGTGCAAATTTGCACATGACAGAAAACCGATAAAAATAAATCACAAGCAATTGTTTTTTATGGACATAATTAATTGTTAAGATTACACACTAATGTTTTTTATTTTGACAAAAAAAAAAAACAACTTTGACCGTTCCTTTGATTTGGTCGGTGATAATAATAAATGCATTTAACCTTGTAATATGTGTCTTGATGTAAACCTTGTCTTATAAATATCAAGCCCTTATCTTCCAATTTCTGCAACACAATTTCTCTTTTCACCATAATACTATCATGTTTTCTTTCGCGTTTCTTTTCTCACCGTGGAAAACTTGGTCCTTGCACCATGAATGTTCTACTAGGGTTTATGTCTTGACGGTGAATATCTCTCCTCCCAAAATAACACCATTCTTGGTTTTCTCCCCCGCCACCAACCCCACTCCCCCTCACTCTCATCTTCCAACTTCAAGATCTGAAAAATTTCAACCAACAAACTTATCACCATCACCACTCTCCATATTACTATTCTCTTCCAAATTCTGTAAAATACACTCCATAGCATACTCAAACTCCTTCAACCTCCTTTCAATCAAACTCTTATCCTTGAAAAACGAACCAAAAACCCCAAAGAAATTAATTTTATAAGTGTATTTTTTACATTGAATTTGAGTAGTAGCTTCATATCAAATAACCCATAAATTAAACCCAAAATTGATCAATTTATTGAAGACATGATAAATGGGCATGGTCATTACATGAGACAACGGTGATTAATCATGTTTTGGAAAATAACAACCTCATTGTGGTTACATGAGATCACAAACTCATAATTAGCATAAATGGGCATGGTCGTTTTTGGATCTTGCAGATGTTGAATGTCTTAGACTGATGGAAGAGTTTTTTTTTACTGGATTCAATTGCTGCAAATTGTTGTGCGCATTTTGGAGATGTATAACAACTTGAATCTTGAATTATTTCACCATGTATCATACAAATTATAGTAAGATTTGAAAATATATCGGGTCATTAATGATGTTTCAGATCTTGATTTACAATTTAGTTTTTCAATTAACCTTTTAGATTTGGTTTGAACTTCGGAGTATAGTCGGTTCTTTTGACATTATCATGGAAAAGGACTCATCTATAGATATGATAATCTAATCAAACTTTGTTTATGTTAATAAAAAAATATAGAGCCTTATTATTGCTACTCTTAAGTTTCAAATGACTATTGTTTACTATGTATAGAAATTGGATAAAGTTTAATTGAATATAATTAGGAAACACACTCTCTTAAGTCAAGTTATGAAAAGGTCCTAAACTTAATGGTTTGTGGTTGCTGACTAATTCATGTCCAAGTACTTCAATGTTTTAGTTATCATTGTTGATAAAATCTCTTGCAAATGATTTATTCTCTCTTAACAATGTAGGAATTATATTTTCATTTAAAAATCATAGGTTGAATCAAATTATCATAGACTATTATTAAAGTGTCTACAATTTAGTGTCAGGAAATCTCAAATAACAATATATCTATGAAGGATAGAACATATGAAGAAAAAAAAATCCGTTTATGTAAAGAGTTAAAAATGTGTAATACTTCAGGTTTTGAAAGTTGTACATCACACTTTCCCTGATCTTAAATATAATCAGAATGTCAAATGTATTTAGTTTGAACATGGACCAAATACATTTGACATTTTACTTTTTTTTTTTAAGAATGCAAAGAATAATTATTATGATTGAATTATTTTTTACCAAGTTATGATTGATTTCTAGAAAAGATGAATAAGAATAATAATTCATATCATCAAGTGTCTGGCGTCAATTAAGTCATATGCTTGGTTTAGAACAAAAATTGATGTAAATTTTGAATACGAAATCTGTTACTCTTGGTATTTCAAATTATATTTGAGATGTTAATACCATCTTAATAATCTATTTGATATTTAAAACTAATGAAATTTGGTTCAATTGGCACTCTGAGGTCTGCTCTAATCCTAGTTAGCCATCTAAACCCAATCTCACCTAAACTTTTACTCGTAAAAGAAAACATTGTTGGTATTTATATGACGAATAAATGTGTATTGTTTTCGGAGAATCCTCAATATTTTATTTATTTTTTGAAATAAAATTCTCTGGATTATTGATTTCTGAAGAGGCGTGGATACTATGCTATTGATGCCCCTTTGGAACTTTTTTTTCTTTCTTTTTTTGAAGAAAAAAAAAAGTTCCAAATTTTTTTCTTTCTTTTTTTATTTGACTTAAATGCAATTTTGATCCCACTATTTCCAATTTTGTTAACTTTTGATACCTCTATTTTTAAAACCACTTTTTTTGGTCCCTTTATTTTGAAAGTCAACGAAATTTTTTAATCCCCCTTCTCTTTGGATGATGTGGCACGCTCATTAATAATGTGGATCATACGTGACATTGCTAACAAGGAAGCTTCATCATACTTTCATTTCCAAGTCATTAATATTAAAATTAAATTGAAAAGTTTAATAATTATAATTTATAAATAATTTGAAAACAAAATTTAAAAATCAAATGTCTAAATTAAAGAACCCTAATTTTGCAAAATCCCCAAACTGAATTTCCTTTCTAAATTTAATCAGGCATCCATCGTTCCTCCTTCTTCCTTCCCGGTGGAAAAAACATCATCCATTTTTCCTTTCTAAATTATAATTTGATGCAATCTCAACAACCTCTTGCCATATCTCCGATCCTCCAACCACCACTTCTATTGTTCAGCTTTGGTTTGTGTTCTGTGGAATTTTTCTCATGCAAATACAACTACAAAATTAGATTAAAAAACTATGCAATTTAGTCTCTATTTTTAAGTTTACAGTTACATTACATAGAACTGTAGCTACTAACAGTATGAACAATGAGAATTGTTCAAGTTCAATTTGTGTTTTGTAGACCTTTTCTCGTGCAAATACATCTAAGAAATAAGATTAAAAAACTATGTCGTGGGAATTGAACTTCCACCTTTAAGGATCAATTGGCCAACCTCTCCTTTTGATAGTTGCCCCCCATTAAGGATGCATATTCAATTTACGAAGAAAATTCAATTTGAAGATTTTGCAAAATTAGGTTCTTCAATTTAGACATTTGAATTTCAAATTTGTTTTTCAGATTTTTTTAAAATTATAATTATTAAATTTTTCAATTTCATTTTAATTTTAATATTAATGACATGGAAATGAAAGTACGACAAAGTTTCCATGTCAGCAATGTTACGTAGAATCCACATTATTAATGAGCGTGTCACATCATCCAAATTAAAGAGAATGGGGACTAAAAAATTTCGTTGACTTTCAAAATAGATGGATCAAAAAAGTGGTTTTAAAAATAGAGGTATCAAAAGTTAACAAAATTAAAAATAGATGGACTAAAAATGCATTTAAGCTTTTTTTCTTTTTAACGTTCAGATAGAGCTATTACAAAAATGCCATCATGCAGGCAATCAAACATGCCCCTTTGGAACTGGTATTGATATTTTTAGCATAAAATTCTACTTTTGCAACAAATCTCCATTAATTAATTAATGAGTTTCACAAAATATCAATCCTTTTGAAAAGTTCGAGTTTAATTCATGAGTTAGATAATTGTCATACTTTATTTATCTTCCCATCGAACATAACATCTAAAAAAATTCTCTGTAAATTAATAATATAATTACTTTAAATGAATGATGAGATTTTATTTTTTAAGACCGGTTGGATATCTTTTAACATCCTCCAAATCATTTTTATCTAGTACTCATCCGTTCCATAATTTTTTTTATACATAACATTACAATCAATAGATTTTATTAATTTTGATGGATTCATTTAAATTATTCCCATCTCTTAAATAAATAGTTAGAAGTATGTCAAAAATAACATTTAATTTGACAATCGGATAAGTTCTACTCTGAACCTTTTTTTTTGTCCATGCATGTTGGTATTTTCCTTCTTCTAAAAATCATAGTGTTAAAAGATAAGATAGTTTATTTTGCTTTGATTTGGGGCTTTGCTTTGAGTAGATCTATTTGCCTTTACCTTGATTACAAGGTGTTTTTGGTCATGTAATATCTTTGACATTCAACATGGAAAATTTGAGCCCCACGCATGTTTGGAGACACCAGCATCATTAGCTGGAACAACTGAGGTCTAGGGAGCATGTGTGCAGTTCCTAGTTTAAACTATCGAGTTTGATATTATAAGCTGAAAGTCCTCTTTTTAAACAAGACACTTGGCTCAGTTGGTAAAGATAATGCATAATATATAGAAGATCTGTGGTTCGAATCCCGACCACAAAAAAAAAAAAAAAAAGACACTAGTCCACGTAAATAATATGGAGGAATTTCGCTACTTGATTGGTTTTATAATTGCCCTCATACATCGTAATTCGTTTAATCGTACTATTTTAAATTATTCCACCAATCATATAAATGCTGAAATTCATCATTCCACGAGGAGAAATTGAATTTGACAAGAGTGTAGTTTATCAAGGGAAAAATCGTTCACAAGGGAGAATTCGTGACTCCACAAGGTGGAAATTGTCCTATGGTGTAATTTGTTAAATCGTACAGTTTTAAAGGTATGTTTGGTATTATAGTTGACGTGCCTAAATCACGGTGGATCACCGTAACATATATTAAAGAGTCTTATATCAGATAAAAGATGACATAAACATGTGTTTATAAGTGGAGGTTATCCTCACCTCACAAATCGATTTTGTGATAATAAGTTAAATCCATTTTCAACAACATACACATTGTGAAACCAAACATATACTTCATTTCTTGATAGCTAAAAATATGGGTTAAAACCAAAATTGCAACAAATTTAACAATCGAATGATAAAAATATTAAAGACTAATATTCGATTTAAAAAGAGGAGACTATTTTTGTAACTTTATAATGATATGATATGATGAAAAGTAAAATTAAGCTAATATTTTAACTATTACCCAAACTTCCACTCTTTTTAGGCACAGATTAGACAATCAAGAAGCATTTGGATGTAATATAATTTTTTTTTATAAATTATTGAATGTGAAATTGTGAACTCCAAAAATATAAATTATCTACTAGACTACTCTACAATCATATATGTGATAGAGAATCCATGACTTAATTAAGTAGAACTAGAAGAAGCCTTAGGATAGGGGTAGGTATTGCATTATACTTTTGAGGGTAAAAAGGGAAAAATGTCAGCTAACATATTCCACTTTCATTCTACAATGTCTCTCTGGAAAATAAAGAAAGATACACACTACAACCTCAATGCTCGGCTTGAACTAGAGAGAGCTGTGCAAAAAGAAAAAGGAGAAAAAAGTCAAAAACAGAAAACCAAGGAGGCTAAGGTGCAGTTTTTTGAAATCACCATCATCTTCTCCCTCAAGTTTGGTTAGTCTTGTCTTAGATTTCTAGTTTTGATGTGAGAACATCTTCTCAAATTAGAGCTATATATGTGCTTGTTCTGGAGTTGATAGCTTTATATGCATGCATGTCATGTACTAATAAAATTATGCATTTATTCTCTAAAGATCAATGCATGCATGTAAGAATAAGTTTCATGCATGTAATTCCACCAAACATTTTACTGGCTTATTAGGAAGGAAATATGAGTAGCTGAGGTTTATTTATTTATTATTCAGGTAAAGGACTTTGTCGTTTTTATTTATTAAATAAATTGAGGTTTAATATGTGAGTGTCAAATTAGGTGTGGAGTAGTTAGATTAAATGGACCAATGTGTGAGTTGAGTTATTATTGTATGGTCACAAGACTAAATGTATAGGACTCGAGAACACACAAAGAGACACATTTGTGTGTGCGCCTAAACACTACATGTTTGGTCTTGTGACCATGTATAGTGTTAAGGCACACTCATTTATGTTTTCTACCTAATATTAATATACTAACTTGTTTGTCGAATTTGTCTCCTTTACTTTATTACTTTATTGCTACCTTTTTTCTTTTCTTTTATAATCTATGTTATTATATGAGTATTAATTGATACCTTTATAGTTGAGGATTTTTTATAGTTGTACTGTAGTTTACCTGTATTATAGGTCACGCGTTCAAGTCTTTGAAACAGCCTCTTGTGTAAAAACACCGAGTAAGTTGCATACAGTACACCAAATAGTGAATAATTCATGTGTGTTATATATTGCAAATGAATCATGAGGAATAATACTTCAGTCAAAGGAGGAAGTATGTTTTCAATCCAAAGTCATCTTTAATTTGTGTACCCTTTTAATTCCTTGTTAGTGGTATGCATAACGTATCATGGAAAATGGTTAGAATTTGTTTCTTGAACATTGCTAGTTTTTGCATTGTAATTCTTACATTCCTACATTAATTTTATCTCGTTTGCTTTGTACTTAACTTGCCTTTCAATTTGTTTTTTCAGGAAGATCAACCACAGTGTTTGTGAAAGTAAGAGAATGGATGATCGTATAAGGAACTCACCACAGGAAGCTACAACCAATAATTCCCCGATTAAACCCCTCAAGAAACGCATTCGACTGAAGGTATCAAGTGCATCTCCTGTGCAATTTCCTATTAGGAGCCAGCCTAGTTCTTCTAAAGGTGTAGATGTCAATGAAATGTGGACATCATTTTTTACTGAGATCAATGGTAGTGGTGATGGTGATGACGCATTAATCTGGGATGTTGGGTTTCCACTTGGCGATCTTATCGATAAGCATTTCGGTAAGGAAATGCATTGTGAAAAAGCTAAGGAGCTGGGATTACAAAGGGCACTACAAACTAACCTAGCGGATTGCATTCGCACAACTTTGCTTCTTCGTATCATTGGGAAAATGTTTGGCGATTTTGAAAAGGAATACAAAGCTTTGGTTGAAGAGATTGCTGAGTTAAAAAAGTTGATGACTTGTCTTAAAGACGAACGGAATAAATTGAAGAAAACTCTCAAGGAATCAAGCTTTGAAAAGAATCAACTGAAGGCTGAAATTGAAGAATTGAAATATCAAATTTCTTTGCAGTACAAAGCGGGCTATAATAAGGCGTTAAAGCAACTTTTAGCATCAGAACTTAAACCTTGATGAAGTTGAATGGACAAAAATTACCAAGATCATTATCAACTTCTGTAGCCGAACTTGAACATTGATGTTTTGGATTCTTCTTGAAACTAACATGGTTTTCTAGTAGCTTTGTTTTGGGACTCCTTTGCTTTTTGTAAATGTGGATTATATTATGTCTATAAACTCATGTATATATTATATTTTGCTTTCCTCTATAACTATTTTTCTTATGTTAGTTTTAGCATTACTTGGCTGAACCTGTAATTTAAATGTAAGTATTGGTGTACATATGGCTTGTCAATTAGCCATGCCCTTAAAAATAGGGTACAAAATTCAGTGTCAAGTTTTTCTTCCACATATATATAGAAGAATAATTCATGCAAAAGCTTATGATAATACTAAAAAAAACTCATGCAAGTTTTGATTCCTTTTTAATTTTAATGTATCTTGATATTTTGATTGATTGTAGCCAATAGAAACTCTATTCATGCAAGAATTGTTACATACTTGAGAATTTCACTCAGTATTTGTAGGTGTATGTACCAAATTGACCCCAAGAGATAAAAGGGGAAAAGAAAGTCACAAACTTTCCACTTGCATTTTATTCACCACAAAAAAAATGCCCTCTATCCCCCACAAGCTCATGATTGTCACAACAACCATTGAACAAACTATCCAACCCTGCAGAATTGCAGATCAAAAGGGGGGAATAGATGGTATGTATAATATATTTCTCCGAGAAAAGAAAAAAAAAAGGTCCAAAAGAAAAATAAAACTTCAAGCAGTTTATTCCTGTAAAGACTCGGACGAAGGTGTGCGAGAATTTGATGATGTACTGTCAGCTTGTTTAGATGAATCTTCGGTAGCAGCTTTTGTATCAGATTGTTGAAGCTTGTCAGTTGATTGTTTCGATGGAGATGTCTCGGTTGGTTGGACAGTTGAAAGCCTTCTCGGATTAGTAAGGAGAGATGCATCGAATACTGATAGAGTAGGCGATGGCAAGCCGTAGTTCTGAGAGATAGCCACAACTGGATGATCAAATTTGCATGTTGGACCAAACTTGCATACTCCATAGATTCTGTAATAAGAGCATATAGCATTCCCCTGCAGACAACCAAAATAGGAATCAGAAAATAAAATTAATTTAGAGATTACTTTTTGAAGATTTGTTTCAGATTCTCAGTTTGTTTAAATAACAAATGGCTGAAAACTTCTAAAATTGTTTATTTTAAAAAATGATTTTTTCACAATTAAAAAGTTGGAACAAACGGACCCTAAGCATTAAGAAGAAAATGCACTTACAGGTCTCATAGGAAGGCCAAGTGGATTAATTGATAATGTTTGTGCCATCCTTTCTTTAGGGTGGTGGAACTTGCAATCAGATCCATATTTGCATGTTCCAGTGCTCATAAAGTATTTACAGTCTGGTTGCTCAGGTCTATCTGGAAGAGATGAATTCATTACCTGTCCACCAGAAAGTGTCTCTCCAGCCGGATTCATGTAGTCGTAGACAAGATTAGATCCAATAAAACCAGTAGGCATTGCAGGGTTAATACTTCCCTTTTTCGACAAATAAAATAGCAGTCAAAAACAGAACATCTTAGTTGAATCAGCAAAAAGTAAGTAACCATTGAATGCATGTAGTTACAAAATCTAACATAATCAAAGTATCAAACATAGCCAAAGGTCCTAAAAGGCTACGAATATTTCCTAAACAAGACAAGGCTGGTTCTGTTTTGGATGTTAATCAGTATTTGAGCGACAAATGTGATTGGAAATCAATGAAACAAAAGTATTGTCAATCATGCCATACACAAATCACTTCATTTGTGTTCCATGCAATGTGTGACATCTAGTAGTAAAAATGGTAACAAGATTTTCTAACCTTCATGTATTTGTTTAGCTAATATATCTGATAGCTTTTAAACCATACCATGTTAATCAGTATATGTGTGTGAGCATTCAAAAACACAGTAACCGTAAATATAAACACGACATTCAACAGTTTTTAACTAACCATGTAGTTGCTCCAGCTCAGCGCAGGCACAATGCCTTGTGAAGAAGGCAAAAAAGGAGGCACATAAGATTGAATGGCCTGTCCAGATAAATATGACACTCTCGGCATTGACCATGCAGGAAACCCACCAGCATATGGAAAACCTGATGAAGGAACAGTTGTGGAGGGAGGGGACGCAGCCACTGGATAAGCTCCTCCAAAGGAAGCTGCCTGTTGTGGATGATGAAACTTGCATGCAACTCCAAACTTGCAAGACCCGGTTCTCATGTAATAAGGACATGATTTTTCCTCCTAAAAGTAACGATTGTAGATGTTGAAAAACGCAATTGCTTCAACATCTTCCATCAAAAGAGTAAACTTTGTGGGAAAGATAAAGCATTTGGTTCAAATGGATGTACAAACCTGACGCATAGGAAGACCTAAAGTATTGAAGACAACGGGTGCAGCACCTCGCCTGTCTTTTGGATGATGATATTTACATGTCGATCCATACTTACATGTTCCTGTCTTAAGAAAATACTGCAACACATTTCAAACAAGATCACAAGTTACTAGTATTAAATTCTGTTTGGAAGAGCTTATGTAAACGGCTTATGACATGTCCTAAAGATGTTTTCAGCTTATTTCCATAAGCTCTCCAGGATATCTTATGAAAACAGTTTGACTTTATTTTATCTTTTTGCTGCAGAAGTGGCTTATACATAAGTACTTATATCATAAGCACTTAAGCCATAAACGCTTAATTAAGTTGTCTATAGGTAATATGCTACCAACAACTTTCATTGCATTGGAATAACAATGAAGTATCTAATATTTAACATTAAGAATGCACAAAATCTACAGATTTTATTCATTTCCTGAACTTGATATTTCTAGTACAACAGATGTGAAACTCAAAGTTCATATCATTATTTCCTCTTCTTAAATTACGCCATGGCTGGCATCTAATGAAATTTCGCCATTACTGTCATAGAGAGATCTAGTAAATAAATTCTACAGGACAAACACTATAATGTTCATCAAAACAAAAATCTAATAAATGTTTGGAAGGAAACAAAAGAAGTTTTTTCCACATTGGCAGCATAACTTATTCATTTTTTTGTCTTCATTCCGTATCCTACGACCTACATCAGTTTCTTCCCTTTTCATTTATTGGTGTTCTAACAATGAACATGTCCCTAGGCTAAATATTTCAGAGCAATTTCCTTGTATGAGCATAGTCTTAGTGCCTACAGACATTTTGTGCTCATGCAAGAATTAGCAAGTATTTCAAACAGGTGAAACCTATTATTGAAAGGGTTGAATGGAAATAAGAGACCACAAAAGGACAAAAATTAAGTGCAAAAGGGATTTAAGACTTCTGTCAGAGGAAAATAGTAAAACATCATATGTAAAAAGTGAATTTGTTCAAGGAAAAAAAGGCCTATTCTTGAATTCACTCTTAAAGTTCTTGCATAAACCACATCCACATTCGGTTTCATGGAGCACCGTTCAAAACGAGGGAAAGAAAATTGACAACAAATACATTTTTAGTTACCAAAAATAAGCATACCTCACAATCAGGTTGCCCAACTCTCTCAGGAAGTTCTTCACCAAATTGAGTAACCTGAAATCTAATAAAGTATGAGAAACTTTTACCTAAATTACGAATAATAAAACCAATGAGTAAATTAAACAAGATTACAATTCCACAAACTACATGTTCATAAAATATTTGACGTAAGAAACTGCTTCATATCTATCCAGAAAGAAAAATCATGAAAAGGAAAGAAAAGAAAGAGCTCCATTACAGGTGAAATGTTAGCAGGGTGATTATAGCGGCAGTTACTCCCGTAACCACACATTCCAGTCCTCAAATAATATACGCAGTCAGGTTCACCAGGTCGATCCGGATAAGGCATTGACTGAGGCACAGCATCTCTTTCTCGAGTACTATTGATTTTCAAACGCCGAATTGCTTCTGCAATACAAATCACAAAGGAATCAGACAAATTTTGCACAATCTCTCAACAAACATTCCAACAAATTCAAGCAGTAATAACTCAAATTACCACACTCACAGTACAATACAATTAAACAAGATCAGAAATTCAAAACTGTCATACAGAATTTAAAATCAAAATACGCAGATTACGATTACGACCCTTTATTGCATCATAAAGCAAAGTACACAAATTTTGTAAAACCATGTGCGATCAAGTATAATAACACTTGATTCTAGGCAAGTAAACATGGAATCATAATATAATAATAATAATTTTCTATTCATGAAATGAAACCTTTTTCACTCACACAAGTTAACTCATAGTTTCAAAATAATCATCAAATCAAACCTCTCACGATACAACATTGCATGAATCAATAATCATAAACAAAACAAAAATAGAAATCATTCAAATCAAATTCATTCTACCAAAAATAGAAACACATCATCATCATCACCATCATCAGCATCAATGAAAACAAAATATTTCCAACCAAAACAATGATGATCAGAACAAGAAAAACATCATAAACAACAAATCATAACACAAAATACAAAAAATTCAAAGAAAAATCAATCATTCATTGAATTACCTTCAATGTTATCACCAGATGGATTAGAACCAGCATTCTTGAAAACTTGTCTATTTTCTGGCATCTGAATAGCGTTGAAATAGAAAGATAAAAAAAATTTAGTTTTCAATCAAACCCTGATGACCCTTTAAGCTTTTAAGATGAAATCAGTTAAGAACACTGAAATTAACTCACCTAGATGTTAAAAAGGTAAAAAAATTCCAATGAAAATTAAAATATAAATAATAAAAAAAAAGAGAGAGAGAATCAGAGATAAAATTGAGAAGAATTTTGTTCAATGTGAAATCTATGAAAAAAGATTATATAATAATAATATTCCAATTGGATGGAAAATTCTGCAAAGTTTGCAACATTTTGGATCTTTGAATGTGAAACCCGACAATAACATTAACAACAACAAAAAACATTAATAAAGTAAGGTTCTTACGCGCGTGTACGAACATTAAATTTTTTGTACCGCTTTTACCCTCCACGTGGCAACTCATCAGTGTGTTTACGTGAGACAAGATTTATTACTGTTATATTTGGCGCGTGGATTGCAATCACTAATAATTAATTATCTTAGTATTTTTTTTAACTCCGGAGAATAATTCATCGAATTAATCAAGTATGATTATAATAGACGGTTGTATTTTTAGAGTTGAATTCAATTTTTTTAATTTAAAAGGTGTTTATTATTATTACATTTTTAAAACTGAACTCAAACTTAGAAGATTTAATTAAGTTAGAAGAGATTCATTATTTATGATATTAGATTTCTTGTCACTAAAATAACTTAATTATTTTTAATTTAACATGTTTTGGACTGTTTAAGAAAAATTAATTGGCCTGAAAAGTAGATGCCAATGATGTTAGGTAGCAATTCAACCGTAGATTTTATTCTCAGGTTATGAGATCTATGTACTTTGGATTTTATTTTATTTTTTGTGAACAGTTGTCACAAGATTTGGAGTTGACAATTCAACTTGTGTTCAACGTTGAAATAATTACCTCTTCAAAAAAGATTTGAAATAATTACATGGTGGTACGGCATGACACTCTAATAAAAGATTATTAAAGTAAAGGTTTATACAATCAGTCAATTGTATCTTTTAGGTAGATTTTTATCAAAACAAAATCTTATCTGGTTTTATTTTGGCTAAAAAATCTTATTAGGCAGATGGTTTTTGTTTTTGTAACATTTAGGTGATATAGTATATGTTTACATATTTTAGATAAAGATATGATATGATGGTATTATATGAGATATTGTTGAATGGCTGTGATTTAAAAGAAAATGTCTGAATGTATTTTTGGTACCATTTTTTTACTTTATAAAGTTTTGATATCATATTTAAAGTTTAGTTTTTTTTTCCTTTATATCAAGTTTTTTAAGCGGTGATCTTTTATCTGATCTTAAAGTCAATTTTAATGATATGTTTACGTTGTTGATGACGTGATAGAGTACATATTGATATAATGTTCACATGTGTTTTGCGACATCATGATTTGGACACGTCATTAAAGTTGACCCCAAAATGAGGGAAAACTAAAAGCCATAAATAATTGAAATAGGGAGTCAAAAATATGCATACATGTAGACATGGCAACAAAAGTCACCCCCGTCCAGACCCGGCCACCCCGCCCGAATTTAAAGAGGAAAAGCCGATTTAACTAGGTTCGGATGCAGGTGTGAGGGAAGTTTAGGCTTTTAGTACGGGGACGGGGGATGCTTAAACCCGCCCCGCACCCGCTTTTTAAAACTACTTTATTAAATTTCATAATTTTATTTCCATAAACACCAACCTATTTTTAATATATTATTACTCTTTAGAAACATATTTATTATAATTATTTTGCTATTTTGAAAAAAGTTTATTAGATCTTTAATTATTTATATAATTATTGTTTTTTTTTGCTATGAAAAAATATTCATTTTTTAAATATTTTTAAAAAAATAGAGTTTTCGCGGGTGAGACAGGGTTGGGCCCGGAGACCCGTCTCCATTGGGGACGAGGTTGGGTGCTCAATTTTCCCCCTAATATGGTTTAGAGGCAGGTGCATAGAAGCGGAGATGGAGATGGAGATGCTTAAATCCGCCCTGCCTCGTTGCCATGTCTACATACATGTAAGAATATTGATAAAAATATGGAAACTAGTCAGGGATGTGGTTTTTTTTTTTTTTGGAGTGTGAGTAATTTTATTAGTTTATCTCTTAATTAATAAGCCCAACCTAGGAGTTTCTAAAGTAAGTAGTGTGAATAAGTCTACAATCTTTTACAATTGCACTTAAATTAGAGGTGTTTAGCTCTCTACTTTTTAAACTTATCCACCACATATTTAGAATCTAGTTCAATATCCACATTAACCAGATGCAATTTTTGTAATGATCAAGACAATTTATATAAACTAAGGTTCTTGATCTTGGGTTAGGAATTTTTTTCTCGCCATATAAGGTGCCACATACCATGAACACAAAGGTATTTCGTGTCAATGGCTTCATCTACACAATAATGATAAACATTTTTCACCAAGTATACACCATTTTGCTCGTGTTTCCACACAACCTTGTCTTCAATACTGATTCAGAGAGTATAGTTTGAAAAATCTTAGTGGAAGCTTCATCCCCTAGTAGATCATGAACCATTCCAAATCACAAGCCTTCATATTAGTTATCATGAGGTCAGAAAGCTCTGATGTCATTGAAGGACATATCCAAATTTGATGCTGAATTAAATATGCATGGACCCGTCATGTAGTCAATTTTGCTACCAAATAGGCATATTATAACCGGAACTAATACTCCATTGAACGCACCTTCATGAACCTCAAATTTTGCACTCTATATACTCCTCCATACATAACTTTGATAGTGACCAATGCTTGCTTCAAGAGAGCCACTTCTAGGAAAATATTTAGCTTTGAATATTCTCATGACTAATTAGCTTCTTGGGTCTGACACTAATTTCCAGCTCCAATCTTGTTTACTAATTAAACCCAAACCATCATAATTCTTGTGCATATATATTTTATGTATTCCATTTGGTAGTGTTCTATTATGACCCGCCCACCAAAACGAGCTCATCATTTTTCCCATTCTCATCGCTAAGTGAGGAAGGGATGAGAAAGATACTCATGATATAAGATGAAATAGCTTGCAAGATACGCTTAATAAGAATTTCTCTACCTAGTTGAGATAGATTTTTGTTGCTCCAATAATTGACTTTTTTTCTAGACTTTATCCTTAATAAAAGTAGCTTATCTGCTTCTTCCAATCATAGAAGGAAAATCAAGGTACTTTCCAATCCCCAAAACTTTCTGGACACCAAAAATATTTGTAATGGAGGTTTTGAGATCTTGTTGAACATTTATGCTACAATATATTTTTATTTTTTAAAATAGATGGCTTGTCGTGACGTGTTTCATAAGTGAATAAAATAATTTTCATTGTTATAGAGCTTTGTTTTCTCCTGCTTTGGAATATAAGAAATATTCTTCTACATAAAGAAGATGAGAAATAATCGGTGCATTCCTGCAAATTTTGGTCCCATGAATATCTCATTTTCTCTTAACCGAGATACAAGTGTTGAGAGATCCTCTAAACAAAGAATAAATGTGTATGGTAATAATGGGTCTCCTTGATGAAGGCCTCTACTAGGATTAATAGGACCAACTGGATCTCCATTGATAATAACTAAATAATCAACAATCTCTACACACAGCATAATCCAAGCAATCCACTTTTGTGAAAAGCCCGTCACTACAATTACATCTCAAAGATACTCCTAATCAATTGTGTCAAGAATATTTACACAGAGATATCTTTTTTCACAAGTTATATAAAAAAAATTGAACAAACAAGTTATATAAAATTAATTGTAGATAGACGAAATGACAATAGTCATGAAAAACCCACATACACAAGTAGAGGAGTTGAGATTCAAACTTCAATCACAATGTCCGACCTGAACGGATCTAAGTAGAGTGGTTTGGGGGCAACTTCCCACACTACTCTTCCGATTATATTTGTTAAATCTTTGATATTTTAATGATTGACCCCCCTTAAAATAATAGATTATCCTCATTAAATGAAAATTTACACATTTAAATTACATTTGAGATGAAATTTTGAATAATTTCTACCATATTTTTTAAGGGTCATGTTAACTTGTGTCCTTAGGGCACAAGTTAAGGAGCTTAAAAAGGAAATTAAAAATAAATTTTATATTGAAAGTTTAACTTTTGCAACGTTTGAGACATTGAAGGCACACGTTCTAAGAAAAACTTTCTACATTTACCTTCTTAACTTATGCCCCAAGGGCACAAGTTAACATTTCCCATTTTTTAAATATAAAGACACGTAAAGAACAATTTTAATTTGTGAATGTTGACGTGTCTTTAATTTTTCTAATATATAATAGAATAGTGTTTATAATCTTGAGTATTTTGCTCAATGATAATGATGTTGTTATTACATCACTTTTGTATTGTTAGAAAATTTTTATAAATATTTATCATATAAAATTTTGCCCCCGCAAGTCAACATTTCTGGATCCGTCACTGTCCGACCTAACAATTTCGGTATTTTACCAGTTGAGGTAAGATTTATCGACAGTTATATCAATATTCTATGTCTCATATTATCAATATTTTATATTTAACATATTATATTTTAGGAACTAATATTTTCTTTTTACCAATTTTAAGAAATAATATTATCACACGACACAGGGTTGATTTTCTATTCAATATCCATCTAAACCTTTTTACGTGCATAAGTATGTAATTTTATATTGTTTGAGTTTTGCATATTTTGGATATTTTCTATGGATAGAAGAACATTCCTGTCATGTCATTCATTTGCACCATTCTTTATCCACACATATAGATAGTTTTATGGTATTAATATAATTTTTTAAATGGCTCGTATTGGATGAGTCATGAGATATGACACGAAAATATATTTAAGATCTTACTGTGATTCAATTGTTTATAGTTCGGTTACAGTCAGTCATCTATGTTTTAAGTTAGTTTTTTGTGAAACTTATTTATTTACTTAAATAGTATTTAAAATATTTATTACAAATTGTTTAGAAACTTACTTTTAATTTTTGCATAATTTTTATGTATTCTTCTACATTATTCACAATTTTATTAAAGTTTCACATTTGGATATTATCTACTAATACAACAACATTCTTGTCGTGTCATTCTTTTGCACCATTATTTATCTACGTAGATAGTTTTATCGTTTGAATAAGATTTTTTAAATATTTATGTATTGGATGTGATATGACATGACTATATATTTGAGGTCTTACTATGATTCAATCGCTTATGATTCGGTTACGGTCAATTGTCTAAGCTTTAATTTAACTTCTTTGAAAACTTACTTATAAGTTTTGTATAATTTTTATGTATTCCTTTACATTATAGTCACAATTTTATTTAAGTTTCACCACAAAAATTTATTTAAAAGTGATTTCAATAATTGCAAAGTAGGTAGTTATCAATATTTTTAAAATGGTGAATTTATATTGTTTTATTAAAAAAAAATTGAACAGTTCAATATTTTTCATATTGAACTATATAGTTAGTTAATTATATGTTTATAAGTGGAGGTAGTTCTTACCTTACATGTCATTTGGAATGGTTGAGTTAGACCGAACTCCAAAGCTCAAAAAGATATCAGAGTCTATCTAATATCTATTGGACCACTTACTATAAGCTTTTCGCTATTCTGGCACTCATATTACTATCTAGATTGTATATGATATCACAATATATCTCGACGTTGCCTCGTGCGATCCTGCCTAGTCGAGGCAGTCATGCTCATCATATAACTCAAATGCGGCCAATTTGTGTGTCCACATCTAAAATGTTCACAAATTCAAAGAGAAATCAACAATTTTGCAACCTTGAACGTATTTCAAGTTTTAAAAAACTAAAATGCCATACAATATTTTTTCGGTTTTAAGAATCCGAGCGAAACCAATATCCCAAAAGAAAATCACAAATCAAACACCAAATATTTGATTAAATGAGAACTAATTAACCTTTTATTTAGTGGTTGAAAACGTATCAAATGTCATGGATTTGAGCAACTTAACTTAAAATATGACACAATGTAGCAAAATTTAAATTTGGGAGGTTTTAGGTTAAAAAAAAAGAAAAAAAAAAGAGAGACTTTACTACTTTAGAAATGAGAGAAAGAGGTTATGGATGTCTTTTATATTGACATGCTTTGAATCCTATCCTATAATTATAAAATCTAAACGAAACAAAAGTGAAAAATTTGTAGGGTGAAGCAATAAGAATTTAACTAAAATTAATGTAAAATTTATAGCCACTTGCTAGTAATAAACACGAAAAGATTAACAACCATTTATTGTGGAATTTTGACTATGATTGTTGCAAATGCAATGGTACCATACTACACCATTTAAGAATTGTGTTGGGTTAAACTCCAAAGTCTCAATACTACCATGTTAACGATGAGTAGGTGACATGCTCTCTCTTGATGGACCACCACGTCCACCCTACAATACATCCCACTAAACCCTACTCAAATTAAAATAATAAGTAATAACTGTCCTACACCAAAAGTAGAAAAAATATATTTATGACATAAAAAATGAAAGAAAGTTATGAAGGAATGGTCGTTATGAGGGCAAAAATGTCCTTTTAATTTAGTGTCAGAAAACTGAGAAGTTCTGACGAAAAAATCATGATAGAGCATTGACGTATCAGTTTTGTGAAAAATCGTCGCCGTTAAAGGGAAGGATATAGGGGTTAGATACAAGACGCGTGGTAAAGAACGAACCATATTGATTGCAAAAGTCTGTGGTGGGTCATTGCTTTCTATTGTCGGCAAATTTGTTTTTACTATATTTTATTTAGTATCAGATTTATTTACTATGTTTTTTGCATCATCAATAAATATATGATTTAGTTTAGTACTATGTAGTATAAAATTACATGTGTTCTTTTAGAGAAAAAAACAAGTGAGTTAATAAAAACAACTTGAGAAAGTAATCAATAATAGAATCTTAGTATTTATTAGATAATAAGATCTTAATTAAAATCTATAAAACCTATTTTTTTTTGTTGAATTTGAGTGGTTGGGGTTTGAACCCAGACCTTATATATATTTTGTATTATCTTTATTAACTTAATTAAACTCACCAGAACTATAAAACTTTCTGGTTTAAGATGATGCGTGACCGATGGTAAAAAACGTATCAGTTTTGTCTTTCAGTTACTCCATCTCCTTTCAGTTTGTCTAATCTAATAATTATAATTATGCTTTAGTTTTTAAGGATTTTCTTGTTATGTTTCTTTTCTTATGTTTTATTGTTATTTTTAATTTGTTTTAAATTTGTACTCAACATGTTTGATGAAATGTTTGAAAGTGACTTTTTAATCGGTATCGTATTTTGAGTAAGAAACTTATTGTGGCTATCATGGTGTTTAACATTCTCTCAGCTGTGTAAAAGACTTGTCAACATATGATTAAATTGGTCATTTCAAAGTGCACCCGTTAAAATTAAGAGTTTGGCTTTTAATTTACTTTTTATTTCTGAAATTCCTATGTATATTAATATGATGTATTTGACTAACACTATTAAAAAAAGAAATATGATGTATTTGACTTTCAAAACGTAGATAGAGAATCTCTCAATTCGTATTCAATTTGTTTGTACTCTTATTTTAGCATTTGAATAAAGTTTATTTTGTCATAGAAAAAAATTACTTCTTTCAATATTTAAAGATAACAAAAAAAATTATAACTAAACGGATCTTCTTCTTTTTAGAGGACTAACAAGATCTTCTCGCAATATTTTTTTTTAAAAAACGTAAACTTAATTAATCCCTAAATTAAAGTAAAGTTAATTATAGTGAAAAGGTTATAAATAGTATAAATGAATTAAGGTTATTATGAACATTCATATTTATTTTATAGTCGAACTTCGGGTTAACACTACCCCTTCAGCCCTTCCACTAAAACAAGAGTGTTAAAAAAAATGAAAGTGGATAGAATTAAACTAAACAATACACCTAAATTTATTGTTTTTTATCAATTTTTCTTCATAGTACAAAATCTTTTTAAGAGGTTGATTTCTGATCGTATACGAAAAAATATTGGTTGAAAGAGATCAATCCTTTAAATGGGCTTGAGTACCTTGAAGAGATTAGTCTACACAATTGTTCGTGAAGGATATCTTTGGTTTACCCAAAAAAAAAATCCTATTAATTTTAGGGAACTCAAAATTTGTATTAGAGGAGGATTTTAGAGGGTTATATGAATTTTTTGAATTCATTCTATGTTGTTACAATATGCTTAAAATTAAAATTATATTAATATAAGCATTAATTTTAAAATAGTTTTTCTAAAATTGTGAAAAATTTCTCTATTTTTTCCATTCCTCCAAACTCCCAGATAAAGCCCAAAGGTAACCATAACCAACCACCGAACTGCCATATGTCAACTATCAACTTGAAATCCAGTCTCAATATATAACCTCATCAAAACCATTTTAGTCGTTGCTTCTAAGACCCCTATATGTCTCGTTCTGCTTTGGTCTTATTGTTTAGGAGATACGAACGGCTGAGTTTTAAGAGTTATGTTTTGAATCAGTCATTTTATATGTCATAATAGTGAGATTGTACTTTCATTTATACTTTTACACTCAACCTCATACCTCTCTCAAACTTTGTGATTTTTGTGTGATTTTGGGGTTTCTTCATCATAATCCTTCCATGAAATACACTCAACCTCATACCTCTCTCAAACTTTGTGATTTTTGTGTGATTTTGGGGTTTCTTCATCATAATCCTTCCATGAAATAGGGTCATTCCCACTCTTTAAACTTAGAAGGATCATTTACATTTTGTTTCTGTTGTTTTTTTTTTTACTAGTTAAATATAACATTCAAGAAAGAACTCATGAACCATAATGTATATGAGTCGGGGAGTTACGAACCAAACCACTATGTTTTTGGACAATTTTTTATTTTTGTAAGATGTTTTAGTATCTAACTGTTTGATTTTTTAATTTATTTGTGATATATACGTAGATATGGTTGAATCTCCCATTGTTTCAAAATCAGATCTTGAGAATTACTTTATTGATAATGTGAAATATTTTGTCCCTCAAACGAAATATGAAGATTGAGAAGAGTTGATTAGCGGACTTGGTGTCAGGCAAAAAAGACAAGATTTACTATAAAAACAAATAAATCGGATTGTGGTTTTGGACGCAGGAAATAATTTTTATATTGGGTTGTGAAAGAGATGGTTAATATTATGGAATTAGAAGTTGAAATGAGAAGACATAGGTTCAAGGAAATGTGGATGTCCATTTAGGTTGCGTGTTTATTTTAAGGCATCAAAACAATGGAGTCTAGTGTTGTTTATGGATTGCATAATCAAAAGATTGAGTTAAAGTTAGAAGGTCATATAACGAACGGTTGTTTAAATGCGGAAGAGACAAAGTTTGACAATGAATAATGTGCAACCAAAAATTATTTTGTCGACTTTGAAAGATAAAAGGGAAAACAATTTAACAAATACAAAACAAATTTACAATACACGTCAACTATATAAAAAGACTATCAAAGGTTCGAGAACATAGTTGCAGCAATTGTTAAAGTGTTTTGGATCAACAAACAAACAACCTCTAAAAATGATCAACAACCCCTAAACATATTATATTTCATCAACAATGTATACAATCCTATAGTTCAAAAAAAAAAAAAACAAACAAAGTGAGAGATGTTAACACTTACTTGCTATGTGGTAGAGGAAATGTGGCAATAGATATGAGGATTTGTTGGGAATCAATATTTAGATGAAGAAATGGGTGTTCAGAAAATTTGACTGTTTTACGGCCTTTGAAACTTATAAAAACAACTTATAAAAACACAATTGAAACAATGGTTTTATTCCGTCATATATTTTGAACTGTTCAAAAGATAACTCCCGAAACTCGGCGAACGAGAGATAACTCTCAAACGCTTCAGTTCCTATTTCACGAACGCTATGTTCAGGGGCAAAATCGGAAATTTTGGAAACCGAAAAGCAATAAAGGGGCATAAGAGCACACATCTTGAGTAATAATCTACAGCCGAATTGCTTGACCCATGATATGAATATCAAGAATAGGGAAAATAATGTGAATCATATCTCTCACATTATGCCAAATTGGTCCTTGACCTCATATCAATTCCCACTATGTTCCTTTCCCTATCAAAATAAGCATCAACATAATAAAACTAGAGTTTTCGGGTTTGTTATTAAACAAATTTCCGAATTAGCAAGTAGATATTTTTTTATGCAATAATCTAAGTGATTATTGTCTTAAGTGAGAGTCATATTACAAACTCACTTAACTTTAATTTATATTAGTACTTACTAATGTTAACTTAATTCGAATTAATTACTAGTTTTATAAAACACATTTCTAGCTAGACATCCTGAAATATTTTTATATACGTAATTTCTCACAATGGAAATGCTATGGAGTTGTACACGTGTGACATTATGGTAGGCCAATATCACCAACCACAATGTCACCCAAGTATTATCCTGCAATTTAACCACATCCAAAGTTTGTGGACCTCACACTACAAAGGAAATAATAACAACTAATAATATCATGAAAATTACAGTTACACAATATACATGCAACCAGCTGCTTGAAAACTAGCCATACGAAACAACCATTTTTTCCCCTTGGTCCCATTCCCATTCTCTGCAATAATCCCAAAAGGGGTAGCTTGTATGCAATAAACATTGAATGAAATACCAGATTTGGCTACCCACAATTGAAGACCGCCACCATGATGAGTAATAGTTATTGACTTTCACAGCACAATAGCTCATTACATTACTGGGGTCATGGAATAAAGCACCAGAAGCATCCCCCCTAGGCCTAACTTTGGCCCAAGATAATCACACCATGTTTAGTTTTGTGGGGAGAAATATAAAAGAGAAACATAAACTAAGAACAGTAAACTTAAAATATTTGTTACTATTTGACGAAGAATAGTTATTCTTAAAGAAGAAGAGGAAAAGAAACCACTTGTTATCTTTTATATATATCTTTGTTTCAGGTACATAAAAAACGGGAGAAAATAACAAAGGATATCTAGGCATGTTAAGAAAAATACTAGAGAAGCAACCAATTGTAGCTCAACTAATAGCCATCCGAGATATTATTTATGAGAGTATGGGTTCAAGTTTCGGATTTTTCACTTCTTCACATGTAAAAATGTGTGGATTTAGATTTTAGACAAACCTAATAACGGATCGATAATTTCAAAGACCATATTGAATATTTCCCTTAAACTTTGTAGTTTTTTAGGTTGGTGTTGCTCTCTATGTGTGAAATTGGATTTAATTCTCTTCTTTCGTACCAATGCTATCCTTTATTTTAATTGTTACAACTTGTGCATTCCAATTGGAAAGAACCACTCAACATTACAAAATTAAATAACACAAGCATGTGATTACAAAACACATTATCCATAATCTCTAATTTATTTGTTGCGGGCGTTTGGTGGTCTTGGCCTACTAGCAATTTTCTTTGTTTCTCAAATGCTTTTATCTCTTACTAGACCATCGACCCGTGCATCGCACGGGTCATATGAATTATAATATATAAGAAAAAAGTATATCACATTATAGATTTAACCCGTAAACACGAAATAATTTAAAGGAGATAAAAAAATATTTGAGATTATGGAAATCAAAATATCTATAGTGTTTTATAAAAAATAAAATAAAAACACATAGAGAGAATTAAAGACTCGATTAAAAATGTGATTTTTAGATTCTAACCATTAAGATTGTAAAATTGGTTGTTTACAAAAATGTTAATTTAAGATTTAGACTTAATAAGGTCTTAGTTTAGAAAGAAATAAAGTCAACTCACATAGGACTTGTATTGAAGAATGCATTTTTTAAAAAGGGAACTTTTTTTTCAGGGATTCAAAGAGAACTTATAATAACAAAACGTAAAGTATATTACATCTATTTAACATATAAATAATAAATACAACTCACATTTATCTATCCTTTCAAAACAAAAACAAAAATAACTCTCATAGGAACTTACATGTAGGAACACAATTTTTTTTCTCAAAGGAAACTTATAATTACAAAGTCTGGAGTATATTACATCCATTTAACATATGTTTTTGTAAAAAGGGTGATCAATATTCATAAACCAATATACATAATGAAATAGAAATGAACTAAAAATTACTCCAACTAAGTAAAATCCTCAGATGCAAAGGCATTGACATAAAAATTTTAAGCA
>Ga0315913_1000442_pt1 | contig 36482 bp, 22 predicted proteins | sample MpolsnodulesMG_FD_207736 | JGI IMG/M metagenome (GOLD analysis project Ga0315913, IMG submission 207736) | Medicago polymorpha root nodule microbial communities from Los Angeles, California, United States - small nodules | ecosystem: Host-associated > Plants > Roots > Nodule | place: USA...
GTGTGAAATGAAAAAATTAATTATTATAATTTAACAATTTTGAGATTTGTTAGGATGTATATACAATATTTAGTGTTAATTTATTAAAGTAAGGTGTTCATTTTAGAGTAGTCTGATATAAGTATTTAAACCATATAATTGAAGAGCACATTTTTCACATAGCCCAATTTCAAAATTGTATAGTTAACGAGTTGGCCGAATCCGCAACACTAAATAAAGTCCAGGTATTGAAGAAATATATCTGGTTAATTGGACTTTCATTCTTTCTCTGTTTTTTAAACTAAATGAACACATATATTATTAAATTTTATCGTGTATAATGTATGTACAAATAAGACAAAATAAAGTGCAAAAACTTAATCTTGTAAATAGTGGTCGAGCTTTATACGACCTTATAAAACCGTATTGTGGTGAGAATTACCTTTGACATTTATTTATGTCATCAGTCATGGATGGTAAATTAATATGCTTCTGAGCCACTGATTTTTTATAAGATCAATCATGGATGGTAAATTAATATCCTTCCGGGGGAAAAACAAGATTGTTACGAGTTTTTCAAATATTACAAACACATGTCAACCATATAATATAAAATGAGTCTTTCGGTTGCACTTGGGAAACTTATAGCCCTCAAAACTGAAAGCATGACCCATGACATCATTAACAAAAACACAAGATAACACTAACAGATTGATGAGTGATACCAAACTTAACCAAAGAAAACACATTCCAAGAAGATATATGATGACTTTCCCTAACACCATGACAACTACGACAAAGAGAATCATTGAGAGAGACAGTCTCACACCTTACTAAGTTATCCGTAGTCAAAAGACGATTGTTCCATAACCTCCAAACAAAGAAAGAAAGTTAACGAAAAGAAATATTTTAGTAAAAAAGAAAGTTAATTTTGGTTGAAAAAATTACTCTTATTTTCAATACTCTAACCTAATTTGGCCGGAAAATATCTCTATAATACTGAACATGTGTCTCTCTTATCTTCCCATCTTTTTATGGTAAAACTTTGAATGAGAATGTATCTTTAATAGTATAGTTATTCTTATTCCCATATATATAAAAAAAATGAATATTTTGGCAGAATTGAATATTTTTGGGACCGATCAAAATGAACAATGTGCTCATTTGAAGTAATAGAGAACCGATAAAATATGGGAGGACATATTTCATTTCTTTGGTTAGTCAAATTCCAATAGCCGTTAAACGTGATAGTGGGTTAGATATTTCTATTCACTTTTCTAAAAATAGGTCAACTTGGTCATGGCACATTTTTAATGGGGCTGGATGGTAGATTACTAGATTAGCACATGTTGGTCCAGTTTGCTACCACAAATTCTTATTCTTGATTTTACACCATTGAAATAAAGAACACTACAAAAAGTCATTTCTCTTTCATGAATTAGTTCTCCAAGCAAATTGCTTGCATTCACCGTAAAAAGTATATTTGTCCTGCAACTTAATTAAAGGAATTAGAATTTCCGTACTACACCTAAAATTAAGGATTTTCTTGTATAAAATGTAAATAGTTTGTAAAGTGAGAAAAGTTGATATTTCATTCACACCTATTTATATTATGTACATCAACTATGGACCTTATTCCTTATTCACTTTAGAGTGCTAAATTTACTATTTGCTTATTATATATATGGAGCCACTTCTAGCTTAACCTTCTCACTTCTCTAGTGGGTGATATTCACATTTAGTGGTATAATATATGGTAGTATTATATTTCAGTTTTCAACCACTTAGATTAACACTACCAGTAAAAACAACACACACTTAGACAAAGAGGATGTCTTTCAACTTTTCATTATAAGTTATAACTACAACAAAACATATTGGCTACGTACGTACCATACACTAATAAACATTAATCATCGAAAAATTGACGTTTTTATTGAATATTTCTGCTTCAACTTGAATTTATAGATCAAATCATGATGTTTAAAAAAATTATGTTTTAAGACGAGACTCTGCTCCCAAATTATCCATACAAGAACTTTTTTTAGTATAATGGTTAATATTAAAAACAACAAATTTACTTAATATTTTAGAATACGAAACATGAATAAAATTTTCTTGTACAGAAGAATTCATGAGTAATTTTAACTAACAATTGAGATCGACTGGAGGCATAGTGATCTTTTTTGGACATTCATGTCATTGGTGCAAAAAATTTATTGGTTACCATTGTCTATCTACAATATTTGAATAAAGAGGTTCATCTCATAAGTGCAGTTTAGCTGTGGTTATCAATGATATTCATTTGTATGAGACTGAGTTCAAATTTAAAATTCTTCACTAAACAATATACGATGTGTAAGTTTAATCACTAAATTACTTAAAAAAAATACAAACACTCAAATCAACATGATATTGAGAGAGAAACTCGTATGAGTGTATAAGACTGTGTTGAGGTTCTAGCAAAATCCATTGAAACTGATTGGTCAACAAAAAGAATATAATTTTTTTAAGGGAAAAAGAATATAATTTAATAATCAGTAATGACCATTGACAAATGAAATGCACGCGTACACATCAGCCGCACTAGACACTTTTTATAAACTATATTACTATCTATTTGAGATTAATTTGCATAAAAAAATTGCATAGTAAGTCTTAGTTGATCAAAACACAAACGAAAAATACTTAAGCGTACACATAAGTAAAAAAAAATAAAAAAAAATTATATGATTAATTAACTTTCCTTTTATATTTTCTCATTTGTGTATGTGCCTAAACATTTTTTATTTGAAGTTGTGTCCAAGTAAGACTTCCTCTACAAATATAAATGTGATGATATTTGATTGATTATCTGTGTAAAAATATTTTTACATTATCGATGTATACAAATTAAACCCTAATAATTTGTCATACGTATTCTCTTTTATACATTTTTCTTTCATGACATTTCTATGTTTTTTACACATCTCACTATATTCTCATTTTTTTCGATGTCACGTTACTTTCTTTTAAACCTCTGGTTTCTTTGCACTATTCTCACATCACATGGGGGTCGAGTGTGAGACTACATGGTATAGCACTAGTTAATGAATAAAAGAAAAAAAACAATTTTTTTAGAGGCTAAGAAATAGATGTCAGTAATAATACTGTCTTATTAAAAAAGAAAGCTTGTCCTAAATTAAATGAGTCATTTACTAATTTTACATTAATTAAAAAAATGTATAAGTGAATGGGAGAGAACAATAGTTTTAAGTGCTCTTGTTAAGTATTGGTGCATTCTCCATTAACATAAATGCAAAGTAGAATATACTGAATTTGGAGTGATGAAAGTAGTATTAATTAAAGTTATAATTGGAAGAAGAAAAAAAAATTAATATTGCATTGAAAAGTGAAATAAGTCGGTTATGTTAGGACAATACTTTTTTTACAAAATGATCACTTATTAAGGGACGGAGGGAGTACATTTTTGGTCTAAGTAGTATAGTGATTAGAATTCATCTTTTAAGGTGAATACATGAGGTGTTCGTGATTTGAACTTCGACTCCTGCATATTACAATACATCGTCCATACAAATTAAGATATGTTCACTTGGACTAAAAAATAACTAGTACTACTTTGTACCAAAACAAAAAAATATAACTACCGATTAAGATAGGCAGATTCTAACCGCTTAAAAAATAAATTCTTTTAAAAATGTTCCCAAATTTATAATTTAATATGAATTTAATTATGTTTACTTAAGTTGATCGACCTATTAAGCCTTAAAGTTTTTTATAGCACGTAACACGATCTTTTTAATTAAGTAGACTTCTAAAAAAGTGTTAGTCTTGTCTATTTACAATAAAGGTCTAGTCTAACCTGTGTATGATGTAGGTTAGATAGTAAAACCTTGTCAATCATACTTATCTAACGTGAGTTTTTCTTTCAACCAACTCTTCAAACAACATATTTGTGGCATCAACATACATAATTCACGCGATTTGGGTAACATATCCTATAATTTGTGACAAATGTAGTACTCCCTCTCATTCTTAGTATAAGAAACAATTCACTTTTTATCTTCATTGAATAATTGATGTACCAGGTCTATAATATACTTTTTAAATGTGAGCCTCTAAAATTCATTTTTTAAATGTGAGCCTCTATTTTAATCAGGATTCAAACATTTGTTTGTTTGTAGGAGGCTAGCTCATTTTTTTTATCAAATAGTACGATGGCTAAAAATTCTCTGATCTGGTTGAACTCATGGAGAAGATGCTAGCTTATTCTACTAAACTCGATCTCATTTGACAAATTAATTGGACGTTAATTTAATAAGGTTAATTTGATAAAAAGAAAATATTCTCATACTTCCGTTTATAATTACACCATTTGATAACTATTATAAGCAAAAATGTATATTTTATATTCATTCAATTAATGATGTATATGATCTTTATTATAAATCGCTTATATCATTTAAAGAATGAATCTAAAATGTCAAATTTTGCTTATAATAATGACCAAAGATTGTTCTTGTTGTTCTATAATTATATTCTTCTTAATTTGTCTAACATAAGACTTCCTCCAGTCCTATTTATAAGAAAAAATTGAGCCAACAAAAGTTAATGTATCTGAACTAAATTTTTAACCATATAGTATATTAACTTTTGTTAACCAAACTTTCTCTTATAAACAGAATTAGAGAGGGAGTAAATCAATTTTCGTGTAACATATGTAGCACTAAATTCACAATTATTGCTGTCTTGCAAGTTTCATCTTTGTTTTGTAAGTTTCATGTTTATCAGTAAGTTTTCACCAAGTCAAACGCATTTAAACGGCCTACAATACATGTTGGGAAGGTCATTTGACAATAATAATATTCTCATTAGCATACTACTATTTCTCATCTTTTTTGTTAAAAAAAAATAGTATATGATGTTGACTCATTTATATAAAAGATATTTTCAACACATTGAAACTATATTTTTTTCCTTTCCCCATGATAAAAAAGTGTATCAGTCAAAATAATAAAACAACAAAATATGGAAAAAGAGTATTTCTTTGGTATGTAAACACCATCATCCTTATTTTTAATCATCCCAATCCTCATTTCTCACCCAAGGTTAGGCAATTGTACAACAACAATAGCACAATTAGAAGAAATGTTAAAAAAGATTACTGGTCAATATCAACAAGTTCGCATGCATCTTGTCCAAAAAGAAGTTCTTATTCAGTGAATCAAAATATACTTTTTCTAATGGCATTTGGCAAGAAGCATGATTCTCAACTCAACCAAGACCATGCGTTTCACCAAATTCTCCCCTAACTATATTAACTTAAAAATAATATACATAAACATAGATTTGTCAACTAACATTATTTTTTTTTATACTATTTTTATTATTATTATTATTGTTATTAGTATTTTTTTTCTTATTATTTTATTATCTTCACTCCCCTCTATTTATTTATGTATAAACCACACTCTTCACCTTGAAATTTTTCGTCACTCATTCCATTAACCTTATTGTGATCAATTCACAAACAACACCATGCCTAAGAAGCTTCAAAAAACCCTTCAAGATTACCTCAACAAAATCAAAAACAAAAACCCACAACCTCAAATTCGATTAACCAAAATGCTCTCTGGCTGCAAACATCCTAAAACACCATCTTTTTCCTTGGATAACGGCAGAAACATATCATCCTCTAACGCCGTTAACAACAAAATCAATGATGCTGCAACACTAGCTGACGTTGACCGTTTTCTCTTTGAGAATTTCAAGTCTCTATATTTCAAAGATGATGAAGAAACAGAACAAAACAACAACAAAAACAAAAGAATCTCGGATGAAAAAAACAACGAGGAACCACCAAAACGTATTGGTGGTTCCTGGTTGTTGGAATCACCGAGATTCATTACAACACCACCTCAAGATCTTTGTGGCTCAGCACGATTCTTCGTGAAACCAGGTAACTCAGGATCATTGATGGAAGATGCACTGTCTCTAACAAACAGTGATGAAGCTGATTCGAGTAATTCGAATAATTCAAATTCATCATCAACAGCATCACCTTCAAAAGAGGTTATTGTAGTAAACCATGATGATCACAATCATCACACTCTTCCAGAGAATTGTGTTGCACTGTTATCATATTCTCCGAGTCCTTACGATGATTTCAGGCGATCCATGCAAGAATTGGTGGAATCAAAGTATGGTAAGATTGAAAACAATCAAAGGAAAATTGATTGGGACTTCATGGAGGAGATTTTGTTTTGTTATCTTAATGTTAATGAGAAAAAATCTCATAAGTTTATATTAAGTGCTTTTGTTGATCTCATCACTGTTATGAGGAAGAATTCAGAGGCTGCTCCGGCGAAGCCGTGTAGCGTGAGAACTGTTAGGATTGGTAGGGAAGTCAGGAAGAAGAAGACCAAGCAGGTTACCATAGAATTTGGTTCCTCTTAGTTTTTTTTTTTTTTTTGTTAGCTAATTTTCATGAAATAAAAATATATATTAGAATAAATGTATTAGGGAGGGGGTTATTTCTTCCAAAAGCAATCCTTGAATATTGGAGTCTTATGTCAGGATCCAATGGTCCTTGTGTTAATGTTATGCATAAAATTCATGCTTCAAAAGCATGTCAAGTTTTATTTTTGTAAACTAAAGTATATCTCTTAGATTGTTGTCTATGGTGTTACTACTCAGTTGCACGTAAATGATACTTCAATTTACACAAACACAAAAATTAAGGTATATCTATGTTTAACAATATTTATTTAAAACAGTCACAAACCTGTACCGGTTCGAGATTGAATTTCCAATTAAATGGTTAAAAAAATTAACATGGGATCGATCAATAGGTTAGTATGGAAAACTGTGTTGAGTTTATTTATAATTTTAGGCATTACATGTGGTAATTAAGGTGTATCAAATTATGATATTGAGTGATCTTGAAGAAAGATGTCGTTAATGGTTTTAGCTTTTTTAATATTGCTGATTTTGTGGATTTCTGTTCTTGATGATCAAATTGTTTATCGCATGTTCCCCGGTGGTATACGATACTCTACCTTGTTTGCTTGTTTGTTTATATACGGTAACTACGTTTCAGATGGTGCATATCATGATAATATGATTTATTTATGTATTAAAAAAATGGTTAACATACATAGTAATTTAGAATTAGATGGAAAAAAGTACACAAACATATTTCTTGACCAGCCCCATTCTGATAAATTGTAGAGTCAAAAATAACTTGGAAGTTACTATTATATAGATTAATCATATCCATAAAATTAATTTTACATTGACGTAAGTCAAAACTAACAATGTATGTACTTTTTAAAATACATAATGGAAGAATCATTTAATTTAATTATAAGTAAAATACCAACCTACGATTAAATCGGAATATTCAAAACATATCATAAGTAGCTAATGGAACACTACCTAAATATTACGCTGGTATAATATAGAATGGGAGTGAGAGGTAAAAGTTGATCGAGACTCATGAATGGTGATAGCTCATAACTTCTGTAGAAGTACTGTGTGATAAGCTTCAGTTATGCATATGAAGAAAAAGATAGAAGCTATTGAGTTTGTTTGGTATTCCAAAGTACAGTTCATTTTAATTAGTATTGATTGATTGATATAAATATGTTCATTAACAGACTTTCGCTAAAAAAAATTGTTTATTCATCCCTCTAGTTTATTAGGATCTATGCAACTTAGTCATGATAAACAAAAAGGAAATGCAGTCTAGTGAAATTGACAGCGCGAGAGTTGGTACTTGTCATGACACTCCAATTCAAGTCACTATTGAAAAATACATTTTCAACATATTGTTTGCATTCCATCTGTTGATGGACTATGTTTCTGATTGATTACAAAGTAAAACTCAAAACTTATAACATTATCTTATCTATACAATACAATACAATATTCGCTAGCTGCATATACAATAAAATACAGATAAATGATCTTGATGGATTATTAAACAAAATCGGTTGCAACGGGATACATTTTATATCTCAACATTTTGCTTAAAAATGGATATATATTATCACAGGCAGACAGTTGGGGAACAATACCAAGGAGCAAGTTTCTGTTCCATAATGATTCGACGCCAGCCAAAGAAATTCCCTGGTCATTCTCTTGATGTATATCGAGTCATTCTGAAGTATACAGTGCTAATTCACTCAAGTCACAAGGTCAATATTAATTCTCCATATGACGCTTTCCAACATATGATTTGTCTGACAGTGCAAAAAAGTATACCTGTTGCAATAAGGTGCCCAAATAATTATTTTTTTGGATTAAATCCCTCAACCAGACATTATGAGATCATTTTTTCAATCAAATAAAAGAGAACACCAAACTCTAATTAACATTGCTTCATCTGTTCCCAAATTCCAAGACTTGTTACAACTTGTGTGATGAACTAATATTTAAATATTCATTCCTGTCCACAACACATTATCAACCACAAACTAGGAGAGATGCTAAGAGCACACCTGAGCTTTAGCTGAAAAAGTATCAAGAGACAGTCAAGAGCAGGACACTTTCAATCAACCTTTCCTTCAACATATTGCTCATACAAAGAATGATATTTTGCTGGGATGTAATCCTTGAACCTGTTGTGCATAAGATGGCTAAGGTCAAGATGATTTGACATCAGAAATTTCAATTCGATCAAATGCCTGAAATGTGTTTCCTCTTTTAATCATGCGACAAAATTGACAAGTTGAGTGGAAATCTCAATGGAGGGCAAAGACCCTCTAGACACTTTACAGTTAGCGTATACAATGCCTTTGCCCATGCAATAATATTAGCTATAAATTAATGAGTTTGCCCTTTACATGTTGTTATAGATTTACATACCTTTTTAGGAGAGGTAGCCTCTCGGGTCCAGAAAACAATCTAGAAATGCTTAGTAAAACTTCGCTAATCTTCAATGTTTTGGTCTTGAGCGCTTTCATGTAACCCACAAAGTCTATATATTCTGCAGCACTGAGTTTATCTCGGACCTACAGAGCATGATTAAAACAAAGCATCCTCACTTTAAAGTTCTCATCAATGTATTTTCTAAGAAAGGAACTGTCATTTCTGTATAACGATCAGCAAATGAAAAGGAACTAGAAATTTCCAGTTAAATTTGTGTGATCATTTCAAGAACCAATGTCAAAATTAAGATCCTATCTAATCATGTCCTTACTGTTCATGTTCATGTTCATGTATTTCATAAGATTCTCTAGCAGATTGGCTTCAATCGATAATTTATTTTGGTTCCAGTTATTGGCAGTTAATGCATTTCCTACATCTCGTGCAATATGCAGAACTATTTATCACATCAAAGGATTTTACCTGAGCAAGGAATGCTGATCCTTGGGTTCCATCAGAAGTAGGTGCTGAATCAGCAGGAAGATTGTCTTTTTGTCTAAGAAACTCAAGATTTCTACTTTGAGAGGTCACATTATCTTTACATTGCGGATCTACGTCACCTTGAGCATTTTGACTAGCTATATGAAAAATTTAATTATTTACCAAGATTGAATTTATTACACACTGAAATAAGAGCTGTGTGATTTAAGAAAATTCTACCTGACGATGATTGCTCATTAGAATTTCCAAAATGTTGCTTTAGGTCATACTCTCCCGCTATAAATTTACGCTTCTTGGTGATACAAGGTGCTATCAGCATATTCTTTGATTTTTCACCCAGTTGACAACTACCAGCCAAATCAAACCCGTCATGTTCTTGTGACAGCACAGTCCTCCTTTTGTGCAAAACTACCTCGCGTGTATCACTTGAACTTTCACTACCTACAAACATCCTATGGTCGGAAGACAAAGATGAGCGATTGGCAGGCAGAACTCCCCGCATGAATGAAGTGTGGCCTTTTTTTGTATCAAGCAAAGATGAAGCTTTCAAAGTGCAGTTTGGATCCACTGGTGTAGGCTGCATGTACAATCATTAACAAACTTGAGTACCAAACAAAAGCATTATATGCTTCAAAAAATGTGTCTTTGCAGTATACAATCAAGTAGTTACCAAAGGTGACAGAAGTTTTTCCATGTGAAATTTGTCCATGGAGTGCTCTGATGATGGAATTTCTCCCAGATTCCCTGAATGAGGAAAGATAATCTAGTTCAATCATATTGCTATATTAGTAGAAAAAAGAAAACAATTATTAGCCAGATTTGCATTGATTGAAGACTGCAGAAATGGAACATGAAATACTGTCCAGTTTAGAATTATTATAAGAATTCTTTTACAACTAAAAAAGTTAAGTTAGAGATATGATTGCAATTTTAGACTTTATCAAAGTTAGAACGTGGTTTTGCTTTTCAGACTATATCCTAAGTTCCCTTTTATTTTTTTCTGATTGGTGCTTGAATCCAGTTTCTTGTATTTCCTTGTGTTCTTGGGTGCTGAACCTTTATTGTAATGGGTTGGGGTACTGCTGTACTCCCCTCTTTACTGTTTCTCTGCTAATAAAAAATGTCCAAAAATGTATGTTCAAACAAAACACAAACAGTTTATGTTAGTACTGGGTAAAACCAGTATGCACCATAAAAACACCGAGAAAATACAATAGTTTTAGGGAATGAGTTAATGATAGGACCCAGAAGAATAAACGGGAATAGGGTTAGAGTTGGTTAGACAGTTATATCTCTGTTTAGTTAGTATTGTCGAAGCATGTGATTTGTATTGTATGGTTTATATACTTTCTAGTTTCTATACCTTGTAACATACTATACTGTATAGAAGTATAGTAGAGTATAAAAGTATGGTAGCACGTGTCAATTTGTTGCTGTTGCAGTTATACAACTGTCAGTTAGAGTTTGTAACTAACTGAATGTGGTATAAATACATGAGTACAACTCAGACAACGCAAAGAGTTATTGTTCAGAACAATCTATACACACTTTTCTCTCTGAAATTCTCTCTCGTATCAACTTCTTTCAGTTAGTTAAATTAGAATCCATCAAGCAGATGGGTAGCTGAGCCCAAGGGTTTAAATAGCAGGAGCAAGATAGAAAGTTGTGTGAAAGAAAAACAGTTTATTTAAGTCAAATTTGTTCATCTTATTTTCCTCCTTATCCTTCCCGTGTGGAAGGAGTTAACCAGGATTTAATAACAGTACCCACCCTCTGTGAAATAACAAAGTCCAACCGGATTTACTACAAATTCAAATGCCTATTCAAGAAACATATTCACAATATTTTAGTGACAGTAAAACTAGGGAGAGACCAGATTTTACAGAACTAAAGCCAATAGAATAAAGTTCTAGCAAACACTGACCACCATTTTCAGCTTCTAATAATGACAGCTTTGCAGCACCTCGAGTTTGTCCATCTCGAAAAAATCGAGTCAGGGTAAAAACAACTTCTCCAAATCTTGAGTAACACTGCAAGATCAGAAATCAGTTAGTGCAAAAAATGTTACACAAAAAGACAAACAACAGAACAAACTAGCACCTTGATATGAGGCTGTATCCATTTTGAGACTTGGGATTGGCGATGAGGTTGTGTAAACCTGTAAATTACTCCAAGACCTTAATAATCCCACGGCATAAGTTGGCAAACCAAAGGCCAAAATAATAATTGCTAAGGTCAAAGAATAATAGACTTTTAATTTGATAAGCAATAATTCTAACTAGCATTTTAACATTTTTAGTCAAAAAAAGTAGCATTTTGATATGTGTATCGGTTGACTTTGGTATTTGCTGATGTTTATACTCAGATTATCAGATACTTATTTCAGAATATTCAGATAAAAGGAAAGGTTAGTAGTTCATGTCAAATATCATGACACTGACTTTCAATAGAGATTGCGGAAGAGAACATCACTCAGAAAACGTCTATTTGTTAGGACCAAAACAAGCCACCAGCTTATCATTTATTTTCAAGATAAAAAAACAGCTGGATCAATATATTTTCCTTTTAAAATGTACCACTTAAAAGACTAAAAAAAGAGAATGGAGAGTTGCTCATAAAAGTGTGTTACTCTGTCAGCAGTAACAAGCTATATATTTTGGAGAAATTTAGAGCAAAAGATCTATAAGTTAAAACCTTTCATCACAGAAAATAATTGCTCCATAGTCATGGCGATGACGAATTACACGTCCAACAGCTTGATTCACAGCTCTGGAGGCTTGTTGATTATACCATTCATCTCCAGTTAAAACCTGATTAAGTTCCACAATCCAGATAAATAAGCATATGTACTGCATAGAACAGGTGTACAACATTTATATCAAATGAAAAAATTGTAACCTTGAACGACCCTCCTTGTGCCCCAGATTGTTGATCCAAGTACTCACGTTTTAAACGAACCTGTTAGTGAATGAACCCAATGGCTGAATTTTAATAACATATAGCACGTGTATACAAACATATGCAAGTGACATAACTACCAGTAATTGGACTATTTAGTATCAGAATGCTTAATGAATGCAACAACATACAAATTTGCAAGCCAAAACAAGGGAATGGAAAAAGATTAGCAAACCTTAGGATCAGTGACTGTGGCATACGGCAAACCAGTAACTACCACAGCTCTACCTGCATGATCTGCAAAATCTAATCCTTCGCTAACCTGTTAAATAATCATTCACACTAACAAACTTTAGGTTCAGATGCATCAAAGTGAAGCAGTTAACTATAGGTTCGCATTACAGTACAATTTCTTGGATGACGTTTCATTCATGAACATTTTCCATGTTAAACATATGATGATTGGTTAATTTATATGATACACAAGTTTTTGTATCCTAAGTTTTTCCCATATATTGCCGCATCCCTCCCTTCAGCCCTAGTTTTAAGGTTGTGTCATACTAGTAGAGGTACAACTACATACATGAGGATATGTATAACATATTATAGTTTAATAATATGAATGCATACGAGAACACATGTCATTTCTCGACAGACAGGATCGAGGCATACCTTCCCACGACAAACAGCAAAGAAGACAGCTCCAGATGCAGTGGTATCGTTCAGTTTAGTTAAGTAGTCCTGTCAAAGAAACATACAGATCCATAAGGCTATTTTACGCATCCCAATGATATTTATGGAAGAATGCTGTTCACTATGCCACAGAAAAATCATACCTTAATTGATGAGGTAAACATTGAAGATTCCCTAGGTTCTATTACTGGTTTTTTGTTTTTGCAAATCCTCTCCCATATTGATGAACCATCATTACTCTGAAAATAAAAAACCACGAGAAAGGTTAAATTAACCAAGAGCATACAAATTTAACTTTTGATTAGGGCTTACCAAGCTTTTCCAGCACCCAATGCTTTGCTCCAAAAGGTAATAAGATGGGAAGAATACAAGAAGTCCATCCGGAACAATTCGAGTCAAATTTACTGTTAAAAAAGGTGAAATTATAGCAATTAATAACAATCCCGTCTGAATCATGAATGTAATTTACATAATACTAACTTCTTGTAATTTGCATCAGTTTTCCTCACTTGGGTTTCAGCATACTATTCAGAAATTTATTTTTCCTCTCAGGGCTATAAAAGCAAAGCTACACTCATCTGTCTTAAACAACCACATCTGATGTCTTTCTCCAAATAAATACCTAGATAAGGACATAAATTATCAAATTTTCTGACAAGTGACAGCTTAAACTCTAACTCACTTTACAACCAGTTACACAAATCCATATCTAAACATGAAATATATATCCCATATCTTTCTAGGAATGATTCACGTTTCACATACTACTGAAAACTAGCAAAGTTCCAATGTTACAATCATATGCAAAACTTATGTGTGTTTAACTGTCAGTCTAAAGCACTCCAAAATCTGAAAAGGCCAGGAAGGCTAGAATGCAATGTTCCAGACCAGACACAAACAAGATTTCAACTATCAAACATAGTGCAACTCCAACATTTTTAACTAGATATGCAATTTTCATACATTGTAACAAATCTGGTATAGCCATGAGATTGACACATACCGATTGCATTTCCCAGCTCCTGCTTGTACTCCATCGTATCACGAGTGCGGTAAGAGGAGTTAAAAGTACGCCCTAAAGGACCAACAGGTACAACTCCAGCCCATATCTGATTTGGGCCTATTACATGTGGATTTTCCAGCCGAATGGGGAAGTCTCTGACACAACCAGAATCAAGTCAGTTAGTTAATGACACAAATATGTAATATATTATTAGATGAAAAACAATACGCAAGAAAAGGAACTTACAATTTCAGTTCCTCGGCAAAAGAGTCTAGAGGAGATAATGTGCCTGATGTCAATATAATTGATCTAACCCCATCCTTAGCAAATTCTTCCAAAGCTATTCCTGGATTAAAGCACCACCAGCTGAGTGTCCTTGACGCCTTGCCTGCAACATTGAAATAAAGAGACATATTAACTGAGAAGGGAAGGGAAATGGATATCTACAGTTACAAAATACTGTATAGGTTCACTGCAAACACTTTAGATAGTCTGTAGAATGAAAGAAATATTTTTCATTTATGAGATGAAATTTCTACATGAAAACTTCCTCCTCAAGGTATCTATTACTTTTACTACACAGCCAAACAGTCGCATGTTAAACTTGTAAATCCTTATTCCAATATAGCTGCATGTAGACATCAAAAGACACATGACTCAAAGGCCCAAGAGCTTTACCGTGCTTAGGATATAGGAATAAACTCAAGAAAATATAACCAAAGTTCTCAGAATCAACCTCTTTTTGTCATGAAAATATCAATTGCCCGGATATATAAAAGCTTAAAATAAATTTAGTCTAAGAAATAAAGCAAAATCGATCAGTAATAGGGATAAAAATCATAAACAATAAGCCGAACAAGTGCCACAGAAATAATCAATCATGCCCCAACATATAAGATAAAAGTTTTAATTTAACTTTCAACCTAAAAGTAAATGTGTGAAAATTGACATAACAACGAAATTAACAACAAGAGTATGTATAGTGCATCCAAATAAGTCCAAAACTACCTATAGAACCATTGGCAGCCCAAGCCTCAGCCTCCTTCACATGAACCTGTTTTTTGCAGGGAAATAAAATTTTGAAATAAGATACTATAGAACAAGTAAAGCAGCAAAACTATACAGACAAGAATTGCTGTGAAACAACAAGACACAAACAATCCACTGAAGTGTAAATAAGAGTTCAAAACTTACACGATAGTATTTAGCATGAGAAGTTCTTCCATCCCTGAAAATGATGTCAAGAATATCCTTCATAGTTTCCAATCTGCAGATGGTGCTAGTTGATTTCTCCTGACTATCTTCTTCGAGGAGAGTTGAAGCATCAGTGACGATACTCTTAAGCTTGGGAGCAGTCTTGTGTGTGATATTAAGATCAGCCAGCAGTTCAAAAATATACGGCCCAGGTTTCGTGAACCCCAACTCCTTGGATTCAATATGCACCTCAGCAATACGCTTTTCAAGTTTTAGAAGAAGCGCTGCAATAAATAAAATATCATCATGTGCCTGATAGCAGGAAATATACTGTACAAGTAAAAAAAAAAAACATGTCTTTTGTATACAGTTGTCTGCCTTGCCAGAAAATCCAGTAAACATTTGAAAACTAAATAAGCTTTTTACTTTAGATAAGTTTCCTAAATAATGTTGACAGAGTAAGTAAAAGCGTACATCATGATATTGTCACAGAGAATTGGACCTTATACTAGCATATTATAAGATTTAGCTCACCTTTAAGGATAGCAAAATCATCTGGATTTTGTGACTTGTCATTTGATTTATTTCTTCTTTCTATTAAAAGGTCAACACAACTTTGAGCCTCAGAAATGCAAGCTGTTAGAAGCCAAGAAGGCAGGTCAAAGGAGGCTGCGTCAGCACATATGCTTTCCTGCAGAAGGTAACTGTCATTTAGTGATAACAAGCAAATTTTAATGTCATGAATAAGTATCAATAAGACAACAACACATTACTAGAGTAGTCAAAAGGACAATGTTAAATAAATAATTGCCAGGTTGACACTGTAAAGAACAATGTTTTATGCATTAAATCTCGTTTGTCAGTAATTTATTAGTAAATCTCGTTTGTCGGTAATTTATTAGTAAATCTTCGTACCAGGTTGTGAGCTTCGTCAAATATGAGTATACTATTGCTCCAAGAAATTTGCAGAGCCTTTCTTTTCCCTCGATCAATAAGATAGTTGTATGGAGCAAATATTATATCAACAGCCTTGTGGAGCTCCTTTGCTAAATGATAAGGACACCTGAAATAAGCAGACACGGTTTGAAGCAGAAGTCTGAATAATCAACCATTTCACTTGATAAAAAAACAAAAAGGATACAGCACAGTTGAGAAAACATACGGCCCAGATGTTTTGCCAATATTGACCAAATCCTCGATATCCACAGGCTCTTCTCCAAGATTGGGATTTTGCTTCAAATAGTCTACATAGAATTTTGGTAATATTCTCAAATTAGTATGCGTCGTAAATGATAACATGCCAAAACTTAAAAATCAAAATGCAATTTCCTTTTTAACTCGGTATCCGGCCCAAGGACCGACTAATCTGAGGGGTCCAATCCCTCCGTCCACTTGCATGGGGCTCATTTAAAACCAGAACAAAGTTTTGTATGAACTAACCCACCGAAATTGACATCAGGGGGAATCAAACATGAGACCTTGAGACACTCCAAGGTCCCAAACCAACACCACTAGGCCAACCCAAGTGGGTTTTAAAATGCAATAATTTGACTGAACATTTTCACAGTTAATTCATAAATGATTCCAGTAACCTATATTGTATGCAAAGGATAAGGTTTTACAAACTTACCAAGAACTTGATTGAAATGATTACATCGACGCTTTTGCTTCGCACGCCTTCGGCAGGCAAATCGACAAGCATTTGTTTGTGTTCTTCCACGAAGTAACTTCACTTCATCATGAATGCAAAATTGTTCACGAGAACCCAGAACGGTCATTTTAGGTCTGCGTTCTAATGAAAACCAGGTGAGCTTAGGCCCGAAACACTTATATCACTATAATACTGTAAACTACAAAAGTCAGCTCAATTTGGACAAGTCTAGTGAACATTAAATATCAGCCAAGACCATTGGAAAGTGCCATAATCACTAAGCTGAAGAAAGTTGATACTCGAAAGGAAGTGTCAGTGAATGGTCTCAATTTACATTTTTTAGGTGAATTAACGGCAATCAACATGACAGACACTATTAATTACTATCAACGCTCACAACAACCAAAAAAATGGTATAGCATCGAAAATATAGATAAGTCATTTTTAAACTTTAGTACTAAAAGGATCTTTGTGAATATAATTTGACCTGTAAGATGTCCGTTTCAACTCTTGAATTACTTGACGTATCTGACTGTGGGTGCGTGAAGCATATACAATAGTAGGAAACTTTGAAGCCCCAGGCTCTGATTGTGACGATGAAACCTCAGTTTTACCGTTATCACCGGTTTTTATGCTCATACCAGTTGAGAAACTGCCCAAACTCTTCCGCCAGGCTAAAGTAGCACATAGAAGACATAGTGTTTTACCGGTTCCTGTGGGACTCTCCAGCAGTGCATTAGATTCCTGCCGTACCGAAACACAAAAATACACAACATCAAGAAATATCCATAGCACAGTATACTAAGAAGGCATTTGGAAGAACTAATTTAGGCTTATGTGTCTGTTTGGATTGTCTTATTTGAGATTATCACCAGATATAAGCACTAGTGAGACTATTTGATAGAGTTTATAAAAAAGCTTATTACATGTTCATATCCTGTTTGCAACTTATTTCCATAAGCTCTATAGAATAACTTATGAAAACAGATTATAGTTTATACGAAAACATTTTGACTTTATTTTATCTTTTGTTAATAGAAATAGCTTATTCATAGACACTTGTATGATAAATGTTTGTGCTATAAGTTGCAAAATTTTAAGTTTATTTCAATAAGTTTCTCGCTCTTCATAATAGCTTATTATTAACTATAGACCAGAGACACTCGTCGTTATCGGACACGCGTGGATGTCTAACACTGACACATATGATTAATTGAATTATATCATTTTCACAAATTATAGATCAACAAACACTTAAACATTCTAGAATGACTTAATGAATAAGTTCTTAATTAAGCTATTTACCCTAACACGCCTAAGTTTGACTACTGATCAATCAATCTAATGATAATTTGAAAGCAAAAAACGATTATTAATAAAAATAGCTTAAATAAAAGAGCACGGTGCTACCTCTTGAAGCGATTGCATGACTTTGTCCATGTAAACGAGCTGGGAATCATAGGCTTCATACGGAAAATCAACGTCGATTCCTCTGATCTTGTACGTCGGCATTTTCTTGATTCCCGATTGAAACCAAAAACAGAAATGGATCAATGCTTTTCTCCCAGAGTTTGCATTTGTGTGAACTTTGATTGAAATTGAAAAAGAAAAATGTATAGAACCCTAATTTTTGCACTGGCTAGTGGCTAGTGATAGATGGATATATAATTTTCCCGCCAACGCGCCCAAGTTCAGTCAAACGTCGTCGTAGTTAACAACCCGTTCATTTTGATTTAATTTCTTTTTTGAATGAAGGAAAATAAAAGGACTAGTTGGGTTTTCTTTTTAATGAAAATGAAAAAAAACTAAGGAAATTTATTCAGAAATTTAAAATCTAAATAAGGGGTGGTAATTGTACCCAAAAAAAAAATAATAAGGGGTGGTAACGCATGTTGGTCCGTCTTGTCTAGGTCCTCCTCGCTCTTAAAATGGGGCAGACCAACTTAATTAATCGAGTTTAAAATGTTAATGTATCTCTTGGTAGACTAGCGAGTTGGTGGATCGTCCATCAAACAATAGCTTCCAGTTCATAGGCTGTAAAGCCTTCACATGCTCAATAGCCTAATGATGAGATGACATGCATACCATCTCCACCGCCATAGCGCTCACCGCCGCTGCCACAACACCAACCACTGCCAGAGGTCGTTGATATGAGATTTGTGGTGGTCCTGTTGATGTGTCACTCTTGCCAACATTTTGTAAGCACGTTGCACGCGACATTAGGTCGGAAATGTAAATGTAAACATTGTGTTTTCTTTACTATTAATATTGATTATTCGTATATTTGCATTTTTGTTTTCGTTACAGTTTTATAGGAATACGAGAAACCACTAAAATGCATCAACAACTAAAAATATGATAATTGACCTTAATAAACCGACAAGGAATCTAAAATCATAATAATTTAAAATATTTTAGCTGATGTGCTTATATTATTTAAGCCATATCATTTGAGCTATTTTTTATGGTTTTGTAACCATTTTGTTTTTTAAGTTTGGGATATAGACCATTTTGACGACATATGTCCCTTTGTAATCGACCTCAACTTTAACGAGGCCAAACCGCCCCAATCTTGGATTGAATATAGGTGGATGACGTTATATTCTCCTCCTATGACAGTCATCATAAGACACATCCATTGAAAGACATCTGCTTATTCTCTAAATGGATCCAATGCTGCCATCAGATGTGTTTTCCTCACTTTTCAAGTGGATTAGGCATTTAAGGATCATCTGTTACATGTCATGTCAGAAGAAATGTAAGGGGCAGCGTCGGGGACCAACTATCAAGTCGACTGTAGTTACATTTCCTAGTTCTATAATGTCGTTTATCCCATGTAGATACCTTTTGCGGAGGGCGATCCACCAAGGATGGCAGATTTAGATGTTCTTGTAGAGCATGATACAATGCCTTGCAAGTATCCACAAGGGTTAGAAACATAACACTGGATGTAGTGAATAACAGTGAGGAACAGTCAGGGCATCCTTTATACGCTAGTATGTAGCAGACTGTAACACAAACAACGTCTGGCACCCAATATCGGTTGAGGCTTAGATGAAGGAGTTACAAATCTATACTATATATAAAGAAAGAGCGTTGCTATGCAGCACGAGAGAAATAACACGCGAAATCACACGACAAGTTCAACACATGCAATTTATTTTAGTAATGAACTTTTTGCTAGTTTATTGATGCTTTTGGATCAAAATATATATTAAAAAACCATGTTACCAAAGAAAGAGGATGCATGATCCACCGTTTTACATGACACTGGTGACTCTCGTAACGTGTATGTTAGGACTTCTTTTCTGAATCACATGTGTGTTATGAGATTATCCCCTCCACTTTTCTTTCTTAACACTCTCAATTCATTAAAAAATAACGATATTAATAAATAGAGAAAAAATATAGAGTTAAGATATGGAATGAAAGAAAATAGAAACGGGTGAGTCAATTTTTGTATATCGAAAAAAAAAATAAACAATCATTTTATGATAACTTTTTCTCTTATGTCCATATTGTGTTTTTCCTTTCTCTTTCTATTATTTTGTTAAAATTAAGATGAATATTCTTTTATTTTGTTGGAAAATAATGAACCAAATGCACAAAATATCGACGATATAATAATATGTGAAATCCTCTAAAAACTCAGAAAATAATACACAATTTGTCCTACTTTAGTTTATTGATGGTTTTTTTTCATCCAAACATGTTTAATACCACAACAGGCAATGGTTTCAATTTCACCCTACAAATAGAACTCCATGTGATTTTATCTGATTTGAGATATTCATTTTTACGTGTTGCATATCTATTTTATACCCAAAAATCATAAATACAACATCTCAAAATTACACACTAATACTAATTTAATAATTTATGATAAATACAAAATATTTTCACATTGTTGGCTTATATAATACAAAAGTGACCGTGCAGTTCATTTTGTGTGCATTTGAACAAGCAAGATTTTATAGAACACCCTCAAACAAACAACATGCAAACAATTGTAATTGAATTACAAGTAAGAATGAAAAACAAAAACATAGAAAAGAGATAGCATGCAGGAAGGGATATATAAAATCAACCAGAATAACCACTTATGCATCATATCACAATTTTACCATGAGAGAAAATAAGAACACAATATAGGGTAAGAACGATAATTTTTAAGGAAGTGCCAAAACACATTTGACATTTAATGAAAATTCTTTACCTATAACCAAATACTTACTACCTTGTTCAAGTGCTTCTAAGAGTGGTGATTAAGGAGAGGCCGTGACAATCCAAACGTGATAAGGCTAATGGTGAGATTAATTATTTGACATCCTCATATACGTCTTCAACACACTTTTTCTCTTGATGTCCTTGCAATGCATGGAGCTTATTGTGGAGTGTCATCCTTGACTTGGCTCATGATCAACAATCTTATAACACACTCAAAACAAACAAATCTTTCCCAACATGTGGGAGTAAGAAAAAAAAAAACAAAAGACCACCATAATTGATTTATGAATATTGAGACGTGTCTGCATTCCTTTAAACAGAAATTATGGAATCATGGATACATTACTAACTATTTATAAAGAAAATACATGAGAAAACATAAAAGCTTGTTCAAATAATGCAAAGACGAGATAACATCAAGTAGCAATATCTAGACAATACAACATAGCTCTATCAATATAATTGATGAAATTAGAAAGCATGTTATTAATATTAGGTTTATAATTATAGTTATATTTTTTGAAGGAAATAATTTTAGTTATAATTATTAATTAAATTAAATTCAAAAATTTGAACCCACTGATCGAGGATCCTGATAACGCCGCTGCCTATATGATAGTTTACTTTGTAGGTATGATATTTGCCAATTTGACCTTAAATTCTTACATATCATTTTAATGATTGAACACAAAAACTTTCAATTGGATCATATCCTATATTGACATAGGCACCCATAAATCTTTCCAGTCCTATAAACCGATTGTTCAATCCTTGAAGTGAAAGGGTACACTTGTTCGCGCCAAAATGACGACAAATAATGCTGTGCATTTCAGCATTTCTGATAAAGAAAACTATCCCTTTCAGCACTTTCGGGTTGAATTTTTCTTTTCAAAAATAGCCTCAATTTTCAATACAAATAACACATGTAACAAATAGATAAGAATAAATTTAAATAATAAAACAAATGTAACAAACACGATATGAATGTATATTTTTTGCTTTCTTTCCTTTATCATTTAAAAAGTGTAACAAACTAGATGAATATATTTATACTTACTTTTTCATCATTACTATTATACCCGTAAACAACTTTTTCTATAATAAAATTGTTGTTGGTGCCATTAAAAAAAGAATTTAGATTTTTTTTTGTTATATTGTATTATTGTCGATGTCGTTGAAATAGATAATCACGATTAATTTGATTTTTTATAACTTGAAAACAACAAACATTTATATATTTTTTAGTTTTAATTAAAATCAAAATTTCATAAAAAAAAAAACACTTCATAATTTTCAAATGTTATCGCTATAAAAAAACGGAAAGACGTGAGTACCCGTCTTTTGGCTAGTGATATATAGAGTGAACGGCTTAATAGTTAGAGTTTTATCTTCATATTGTTTTTTAGGGAGGAAATGTTTCATATTGAACACATAATTTTATCTAAATGATTTTTATGTTTTGTTGGTTTATTGAAATAATTTAATTTTGATGTTTTATCGAACTATTCTGTTGTGTCGTCGACTTAATTGAACACAAAACATGTTTTGTCATGTTATCGGATTATTACATCATATTGTTTTGTTACGAGAATAAAAATTTATTTACCGATGGATTGGGGTGGGGTCGTAACCTCCCGTCGTTGAAAGCCAGGTCATTTTGGAATTTTTGAGGGGTCTGTTGTAAGTAATATAAAGGGACCCAAAGAGCAATCTCTTCTCATTTTCAAAAAAGACTAAATAAGCCCAACTAGTAGCAGCAGCAGTCTTCCTTTACTTTATCGGAAAAAGAGATTCATTTAGTAGTAGATGTTTCTAGAAGCAATTCGGATTCTCCAGACATCTCTGGGACCAGTGAACCACGTCGAGGACTCATTAAAACTGGTTATAAATCAATAAAAGGCCATATAAAAAGAAAGTGAAAAATAAACATAAACAATAAATAAAACAAACCCCCAAAATTCCGTTCCAGTCCCCACTCAAATCAAAACTCAAAAGTTGTTTTTCCTTCTTATAAGTTCCGTTAGCGTTTCGTAAGCTCTTGCTGTTACATATTTTCTTCAGATTGTTCCAGAAATCCTTCAAAACCCTCTCTTCCTCTTCTCGATCGCGCTTTGTCAGGTATAATAAACTCATCTTCTTCCTCCTTTTCAATTCTGTTCCGTCTCTGTTCAATTTCATGCATCCAGTGATAGATCTATGCATTATTGGTGCTTTACTGTATTCAATTTAGAATTCCTTCATATTTTCTGTTGTATTAGTGTTGTTTTTTGCATTGCATCGTGGATGCTTGATTTAGTTTGAAAAATCAGCGTAATTATGTTGATTTAGTGTTGAAATGTTTCTGGAAGTGAATTCTATGCTGTTATTAAGTTGTTACGGTTCAATTTATTTTGATTACTTTGTAGCTGGTGTTTATCGCATTGTAAGTGGATGACGTTGATTCTTGTTTGGTTGTTACACCTATGGTAGCACTGACTCTTTTCATTGAAGATGTGTTTGGTGATCGACAAGTGTTAGTGTCTGATATATGTGATTACATGTATGCTTGGTTTTAATTTTGAAGGGGTCAAAATTGATTTAGAGTTTGTAGAATTGACTCTATTTGGAAGATTGAAATGAGACTTTTGGTTTAGAGTTTGTAGAATTGACTCTATTTGGATGATTGAAAGGAGAATTAATTTTGCTTGTATAATTGATTCTACTTGAAACTAGAATTTGTAGCCTTTGGCTTCTACTCTTGATTTTTTTAGCTGTGAATAATGTTAAATCCACTTTTGCATAAATACATTCTCAAACATAAAACACTTCACATTCAACTCACTTTTATTCAGAATCAACTTTACAAAATCAATTTATGTCATTTGATAATCAAACACCAACTACATTGAAGAGTGTCATTATCTCAAATTACTATCAGTGTCAAAGTGCCATTGTCCATGCTTCATAGGCTGTTATTGCCGTTTCTTTTGAATTTGTTGTTTGGTGATTATTATGGTATAATTTGATCTACATAGGTGATCTCACTTAGCGGGATAAGGCTTGGTTGTTGTATTCTTTGCTTTACTATGAATTGGACTTTGTGATTTACATGTGAAATTGTTGTGATGTTTGTTTCCTTTTTTCTAGATATTGATTTTGTCTTGGAGATCAACCAAAGATGAGTGTGGTCGGTTTTGATTTTGGTAATGAGAGCTGCATTGTTGCCGTTGCAAGGCAGGGAGGGATTGATGTTGTGCTCAACGATGAGTCCAAGCGTGAAACTCCAGCAATTGTGTGTTTTGGTGACAAACAACGGTTTATTGGGACTGCTGGGGCTGCTTCAACTATGATGAATCCGAAAAATTCAATCTCGCAAATTAAGAGATTGATTGGTAAAAAATTTGCTGATCCGGAACTGCAGAGGGATTTGAAGTCATTACCTTTTAATGTCACTGAAGGACCTGATGGATATCCATTGATTCATGCACGTTATCTCGGTGAATCTAGAGAATTCACAGCTACTCAAGTCTTTGGGATGATGTTGTCGAATCTTAAAGAAATAGCCCAGAAAAATCTAAATGCGGCTGTTGTTGATTGCTGCATTGGAATTCCAGTCTACTTTACCGATCTTCAGAGGAGAGCAGTATTGGATGCAGCCACTATTGCAGGTTTGCACCCGCTTCACTTGATTCACGAGACAACAGCAACTGCCTTGGCTTATGGAATTTATAAGACTGATCTTCCGGAAAATGAATGGTTGAATGTTGCTTTCGTTGATGTTGGGCATGCTAGCATGCAAGTTTGCATTGCCGGATTTAAAAAGGGGCAGCTACAAGTACTATCCCATTCGTACGATAGGTCCCTGGGTGGTAGGGATTTTGATGAGGCTCTGTTCCATCATTTTGCTGCCAAATTTAAGGAGGAATATAAGATTGATGTTTACCAGAATGCCAGGGCTTGTCTGAGGTTGAGGGCTGCTTGTGAGAAGCTGAAGAAAGTCCTCAGTGCAAATCCAGAGGCACCTCTGAACATCGAGTGCTTAATGGATGAGAAGGATGTGAGGGGATTTATCAAGCGTGATGATTTTGAGCAACTATCTCTTCCAATCTTGGAGCGTGTGAAGGGACCTTTGGAGAAGGCACTTGCAGAAGCAGGTCTTATGGTTGAGAATATCCACATGGTTGAGGTAGTTGGTTCCGGTTCTCGTGTACCAGCCATTAACAAAATATTGACAGAGTTTTTCAAAAAGGAACCTAGGCGGACTATGAATGCTAGTGAGTGTGTTGCCAGGGGTGCTGCATTGCAGTGTGCAATTCTCAGTCCAACCTTTAAAGTACGAGAGTTCCAGGTAAATTTTCTCTGTCGTACTCTCAATCAGTATGTTCTGTATTTTTGGCATATGTTTTTTTTTTTTTGGGTGGTTGTTAGTGTTATGGTTATATGGGTTATGCTAACAAAGAAACCAAAAGTAGTAGGTTTACATGAAATTCTACAATATTTTAATTTTAAAAAAATCAAATTCATCTCTTTTCACCATTTTCCAATGCAATATTTCTATTTGTATCTTCTTAGCCAATGTCATAAGGGCACTCTTTGGCATTTCCCTTGTTATATTTACAAATTGACCATTTTTTGTTAGAGATTTGTCATGCATTCTATTATAAATTGTCCATTTTTTGCAGAGAGTTGTCTATGCATTCTAATTAGTATAACGTATTGCTTAATGTACTAACAACATTTGTTTACTTCATTATGAGAAGGTCAACGAAAGCTTCCCCTTTTCAGTTTCTCTTTCGTGGAAATCTTCTGGTTCAGATGCACCAGACAGTGAATCAGATAATAAGCAAAGTACCCTTGTTTTCCCAAAGGGAAATCCTATACCTAGTTCCAAGGTATTGACATTCTTCAGGACAGGAACCTTTTCTATTGATGTACAATGTCATGATCTCAGTGAAACGCCTACAAAAATCAGCACATATACTGTAAGTCAGTTTTCATGTTCTTGTATGTTTTACAGTATTTTTCCCTATTGGCAGTCTTTTGACTCTTGCATATGTGCAGATTGGCCCTTTTCAAACTAAAAACGGTGACAAGGGAAAGGTTAAAGCAAAAGTTCGTTTGAATCTTCATGGAATTGTGTCTGTTGAGTCGGCAACAGTAAGTCTCTGTAGGCTTAGGGACTGTTCTGTTTTTTTTTTCCTTCCTTCTTCTTTTCTAATTACGCCCATGTGAAATCATTGTGGTAAATTCCAGAGCGTTTGTTATTCAATTCTTTTTTTTTTTTTTTTTGTTAAGCTCTTTGAAGAGGAAGAAATTGAGGTTCCAGTTACCAAAGAATCAGCTGAAGAAAATGCTAAGATGGAAACTGACGAAGCTCCCACTGATCCTGCTGCACCATCTCCTAGCTCCAATGACAATGATGTTAATATGCAAGATGCTAAGGCAACTGCTGATACCCCCGGGACTGAAAATGGCATGCCTGAGGCAGGAGATAAGCCTGTGCAAATGGATACGGATACCAAGGTACATTCCAAGGAAAACATTTTTGTGTGCTCAAATTATTTGTTTTTGACCGTGTTTTTGCGTTCTTCATCTATTTCACTGTGTACTCAAATAGTTTGTTTTTGACTTGTGTTGTTGCTTTCTTGTATGGGTTTAATTGTTTTCTCATTTCTATTGTGGAAGGAGAGAGCTTGTTTGGTTTCAAGTTTTCAGACGAACTTATATTTGGTTTTTTTCTTGTTAATTATATAAAAACGAGAAGATTGCAGATATTTGTGATTTATAAAGTTCTTGTTGGATATTATGCATCAATAAGCTGTCTAGAATTGTCCATAGCGGGGTTTGTTATTTGACTGACTGTGCTTGTAACAGGTTGAGGCTCCAAAGAAAAAAGTGAAGAAGACCAACATTCCTGTTGCAGAGGTAGTTTATGGTGCAATGGCAAATGTTGATGTTCAAAAGGCTGTAGAGAAGGAGTTTGAAATGGCTCTGCAAGATAGAGTGATGGAGGAAACAAAAGACAAGAAAAATGCAGTTGAGGCTTATGTCTATGACATGAGAAACAAGGTTAGGATCGTATTGTTTTTCTTGTTTATTTAACATGGAAATATTTGATTATTAACTGATTTCTTGTTATCTTTACAGCTTAATGAGAAGTACCAAGAGTTTGTCGTTGCCTCAGAGAGGGATGAATTTATTACCAAACTTCAAGAGGTGGAAGATTGGTTATACGAGGATGGTGAAGACGAAACCAAAGGCGTGTACATTGCCAAGCTGGAAGAGCTAAAAAAGGTAAGACATTTCGGATGGTCCCTACCCTTAGCTGAACTGGTATAAAAAAGTCTTGATGGTGGTTGCATGTTGTAGAGATTCCTTTTGCTAGCTATCAACATTTTTCGAAATGACAATAGTGGTACCATGCGTGCATACTTTCGTTTACTACTTTTGTTTAACAAGCAATTTGTGAAGGTCCACGGCAGTTATAGTTTTTGCACTCTTAATAAACTTTTTTTATGATTTCAGCAAGGGGATCCAATTGAAGAGCGCTACAAAGAGTATTTAGACAGGGGTGAAGTAATTGATCAATTGATCTGTCGTATAAAAAGTTACAGAGAAGCTGCAATGTCTAATGATCCCAAATTTGATCACATCGACATCACCGAGAAACAGAAGGTAACCGGTATTCAATTCTAACATTCCTGATTCATTTTTTGGTTGACTTGTAGTCTGAAAGTGTTTTCTATTTAAATTTTTTAGGTCTTAAATGAATGTGTAGAAGCTGAGAATTGGCTCAGAGAGAAGAAGCAGCAACAAGACTCGCTTCCAAAATTTGCCAACCCCGTCCTCTTGTCATCTGATATAAGAAAAAAAGCTGAGGCTGTTGATAGGTATATGTTGTAGCTTTATAGATTGAGACTATGGTTCTGGCAAAATAGATACATATATACTAGTTTATTAACCTTGTTTGCACCTAATCATTCTAATTATGTTATCTACAATAGGTCCTGTAGGCCGATTATGACGAAGCCAAAACCGAAGCCGGCCAAGCCAGCTACTCCAGAAACACCAACAACTCCACCTCCTCAGGATGGTGAGCAGCAACAACAACCAGAACAGCAACCTCAGGAGGACGCTAATGTCGGTAGTAATGAGAATGCAGGGGACAATGGTAATCAGGTCCCGCCAGTCTCTGGCGAACCAATGGAGACTGACAAATCAGAGAACACAAGCTCAGCCTAATTTTTTTTGTTTATTTTGCTATGAAATTCATGATATGTCCAATCCAATAGTGTCTGGGTGTTGTTGCTGGATGCTAGTAGAGCTCTCTGATGGCTTGTCACACAAGTTTATTTAATATTGTGGTATTTGGGGTCTGGGGTTTTTTTCCTTCCAAATCTAGTGTTCTAGGTTGATTATTTGTGTAACATTTCGTACTGATGGAAGGAATGACAATGTCTTCCTCGTTAAATTAAATGCTCCAGTTTTGCTTTTGTGCGGCATTAGAACTAACAATTGTGTTTGGGGGCGATTTTGTTTCATTGAAGTGTTGTGATGTGGATCAGATTGTCAGTCCGGTTAGTGGACAATTGCTTGTGTTAGACGGATCATATGATATTTTCTGGTTAGTGATATCATTTTGCTTCCTCGGAGTAACGCGAAAGAATGGTTAACGCTGTGGTGTATGAGGAATAACATCGTTTACATTGTGTTACAGAAATTAGTTAAGTTTTGCAGAATTGTTGGAAAGGACATACGAAAAATGCCATTTTTGCAATGGAAGTTCTCTGCATTGTCATTCTTTAACCACCAATTTTGTTTTTAAAATCTATAATGTTAGTATACTAACAGGGACTCCTTTGATCAAGGTTCTTATTAAAGTTTTAATGAGTCCAAAGACAACACACCAACAAAGACTCCGAAGAAAAGTGGTTAAATAAGTTTCACAAACTTTAACATCATTATCCAAAAATAATTTATTTTACATCATGAAATATTACTTCTTTCAAAAATGAGACTAATTTGTACATATTTTATTACTTTTTTAAAACGTGGGGCTCATTAGTTGCTTAGAAGAGAGGGTATTTATATAGTTGTCTGTTATTTAATAGATATTTTTTTTCTTTTTTTAATGGAGGTTTTTAATAGGGAGTAGTCTTTGTTAAATAAAGAACCTTCATTGGAGATGTTCTAATTTTTTTGTGGGATGCTCCCTCCGTTTCATAATACATGTCGTTTTTGATGAACAATTTTGTTTTATTTTACTTGTTGTTTTTAAGTTTCAATGCAATATTATTTATTGGTATACCCTTTCTTCTTTATTGTAGTGAGAGAAATAATAGAATGGAATAATAAATTGGTAAGTGTATTATAGAAAAAACATAGAATTTCATTAAAAATAACAAAATTTCTTTGATTTTTTTTTTTGAAGAAGCAATTTCTTGGTACGTGTAATTCCCTCAAAAACGACAAGTATTGTGAAACGGAGGGAATATGTTATTTTTCAGTTGTAAGTTGTGAGGATAGGAAGAGAATCTTGAATCTTGTACCGATCATGTTGGAACATATGAGAATGTCATGTGCAACTTTGATGAATTTAGTTTTGTTAATTATTATGTTATTTTTCAGTTGTAAGTTGTGAGGATAGGAAGACAATCTTGAATCTTGTACTGATTATGTTGGAACATATGTGAATGTCACTTAGTTAACAGTGAATATGTATTTTGCCTAGTTTTTGGTTCATCGTGGTTTATTATGTCAGAGATAAAATTGATAGCAATTATTTAAATTTAGGGATCAAAACGAGAATAAGTGGTTAATTGTAGGGAGTAATCATTTTTGAATGTATTTACTGTGTTATGAACGAAGAGATTTTGTGAAAGGTTCTGATTTTATAGCTCATTAAGTTTTTGTGGTAATAACATATATATCAACATTCTTTAAAAAATAAACATTTCAACATATATTGCAAATTCGATAGTAAGTTGTTGATCACATGCACAAACTTGACACTAACGATACTTAATTGGTCAGATCAGAGTCCTTGTAAATTGTAAAAACCGTCACAAAGCAAATTGGAGTATGCTTTGCTCACTTGCTTCTTCATGATCTTGGGTGAGAGTAAGTTAACAATTCTCTTAGTTAATATATATAACTATATCTTTTCATAATATTAATAGTTTTTTTAATTTTTTATTTTTAAAACGGGTATCCTCCGCGTGTACCTTGCAGAGATTAATCTCTTAGATGTCTCATGTTCGATTCTCTTTAGAGATTAATCTCCTAGATGTTTCATGTTCGATTCTCCTCAATATCAGTTTAAGTGGACTAGTTTAGCTTATTCAAAAAAAAAAAAAACATTCTAATCATTCTTGGGACATAAAAATCCTTAATTGAAAACGGATTTGAAACAGGACTCTACAAATTACGTGTCCGAATTTTTAAATTGTTATTGTCATTTTGTATATAAAAATAACACGTAACCTGTTTTTAACTAAACAAAACCATAATAATTGAACATCTTTATGATCTAAAGTTCCATCTACACCCCTGCTAACAGGACTAAGCCTACCTGGTTTGAAGGAAAGAAAGAAAAAAAAACGCTCGTTGTAGTTTTGTGGTCGATGGTGTGGAACTGTGAATGTGAATAGTGAAAATTGTTACTTTCACTTTCTCTGAACCAATTTGATAGCTTAAACCCTTCTGGGGTATTAACAATGCTTCCTGGTTTCGTTACTGCGAGAAGAAAGATATCAACTTCACCTCCTTTCTCTCAGAGATTAAAACAAACAGGTAATGCGCTGTTTTCACCATTTTCATGTCTTTGCTTGTCTCTTATTAATTTTAGAGAATTTATGAAATCAGCTTATGAAATGTTCACTACCTTCATTCAGCTTATTTTCATAAGCTTTTTATGATAGCTTATGAAAACAACTTATAGCTTATACAAAAATAATTTAACTTCATTTTATCTTCTGTTATAGAAGTGAGTTATACATAAGCACTTATCATGTTATAAGCACTTATAGCATAAGTGATTGGCATATATAAACTACTATAACAAAATGTAAAATTAAGTCAAATATTTCATACGTTATAAGTTGTTTTCATAAGCTATCCTCAAGAGCTTATAGAAATGAGGCGAAAAAAGCTTATAGACATGTCATAAGTTGTATCAGTAACCTCTTTCAAGCAGTCTCACAAATGTTTATGTCAGTAGATAAATTTAAATAAGTTAGATAAGTAATTTGTTTGATTTGTATATATTGAACTTCATGTGGTATCTAATTGTGTGTTTTGAACTAGCAGAAAATGAGATCGTTAAAATGTTTCGGTTGCCTGATTCCCAAGAAGAAAACCACTACGTTCCAATGGAAGGACGGAGAGTATTGAGGAAGGATCCAAATGCTAGAAAATTGGATGAAAGGTTCATTAGGATTTTGAAAATATTTAAATGGGGGCCTGATGCAGAAAAGGCTTTGGAAGTGCTGAAGCTTAAGCTTGATATTCGCTTAGTTCGCGAAGTTTTGAAGATAGATGTGGAGGTCCATGTGAAGATTCAGTTTTTTAAGTGGGCTGGGAAGAGAAGGAATTTCGAACATGATTCGACGACTTATATGGCTTTGATACGATGCTTAGATGAAAATAGGTTGGTTGGTGAACTGTGGAGGACAATACAAGACATGGTTAAGAGTCCATGTGCGATTGGTCCTTCTGAATTGTCTGAAATTGTGAAAATCTTGGGTAGGGTTAAGATGGTTAACAAGGCATTATCCATTTTTTATCAGGTTAAGGGTCGCAAGTGCAGACCTACAGCAGGCACTTACAACTCTGTCATCTTGATGTTGATGCAAGAGGGGCATCATGAAAAAGTTCATGAGCTGTATAATGAAATGTGTAGTGAGGGACATTGTTTCCCTGATACAGTTACATATAGTGCACTTATATCAGCGTTTGGAAAACTAAATCGCGATGATTCTGCCGTCAGATTATTTGATGAGATGAAGGAGAATGGATTACAGCCAACAGCAAAAATTTATACAACTTTAATGAGTATATACTTTAAGTTGGGTAAGGTTGAGGAAGCATTGAACTTAGTCCACGAGATGAGAATGCGGCGGTGCGTCCCAACGGTCTATACTTATACAGAATTGATAAGGGGATTGGGGAAATCTGGGAGGGTTGAAGACGCATACGGAGTATACAAGAACATGCTGAAAGATGGTTGCAAACCAGATGTTGTCCTCATGAATAATTTAATTAACATTTTGGGTAGATCAAATCGCTTAAAAGAGGCTGTTGAGCTTTTTGAGGAAATGAATTTGCTTAATTGCACACCTAATGTTGTGACATACAACACCATTATCAAATCTCTATTTGAGGCTAAATCCCCACCTTCTGAGGCTTCTTCATGGTTAGAGAGAATGAAAAAAGATGGAGTAGTTCCCAGCTCATTTACATATTCAATTCTCATCGACGGTTTTTGCAAAACAAATCGAGTTGAGAAGGCTTTGCTGCTTCTTGAGGAGATGGATGAAAAAGGCTTTCCCCCTTGTCCTGCTGCCTACTGCAGCCTGATCAATAGCCTCGGTAAAGCAAAACGTTATGAGGCTGCAAATGAGCTGTTCCAAGAATTGAAAGAGAACTGTGGAAGTTCGAGTGCGCGTGTATATGCTGTCATGATTAAACATTTTGGAAAATGTGGACGATTCAATGAAGCTATGGGTCTTTTCAACGAGATGAAAAAACTTGGATGCATCCCCGATGTTTATGCTTATAATGCTCTCATGACCGGGATGGTAAGGGCAGACATGATGGACGGAGCTTTTTCTTTCTTTCGAACTATGGAAGAAAATGGTTGCAACCCAGATATAAACTCACATAACATCATACTAAATGGCTTGGCTAGGACCGGTGGCCCGAAACGTGCTATGGAAATGTTTGCAAAAATGAAAAGTTCTACTATCAAGCCAGATGCGGTTTCTTACAACACAGTTCTTGGCTGCCTTAGTCGTGCAGGACTATTTGAAGAGGCTACTAAGCTTATGAAGGAAATGAGTTCAAAGGGATTCGAGTATGATCTAATCACTTACTCTTCAATACTCGAGGCAGTTGGTAAGGTTGATGAAGATCGTAATATGGCAGAGTCATGAGAACCAACTTGTATTACCTTTTTTTAGTAACAGTGCAATGCGTATAAATCAATGGAAAATGCTTATTGTTACTAGAGAAAGCCGACAAGAAACACAAGAATCCTATGTGACTTCATGTAACACTTACAAATAACAACCACTCACTGAAGTCACAGAACTTTGGCGCAAATGTTCGAAGTGAACAGGTGATATACACCATTTATTCTGACTTGTACGTCATTTTAGGAGGGGATTCTAAAAGTTCTACTGTATTTATACTATTATGGTATAAGCCTTTGCTCAAATGTTTGCATGAACTTATAAAAATGTTTATGTTAGCTTATTGTCACAAGTCTATATTTTTCAGTTGTTGCGGTTCAATCTATTTTAATTACTTTTGTATATGATAGCTGGTAGCTGGTGTATATGGCATTACAAATAGATGATGTTGCTACTTATTTTGTTGTTATATCGGTTGTAGCACCGACACTTCTGATCGAAGGCGTGTCTTGTGTTTGACGAGTGTTAGTATCTGACGCATGTGATTATGTGTATGTTTGGTTTCAATTTTGGAGGGTTCAAAGTTGATTTTAGAGGTTGTAGAATTGATTTTGTCATGTTTGGATGATTTAAAAGATAATTGATTTTCTTTGTAGAATTGATTCTAATAGAAGCTAGAATTTGTAGCTTTCGACTTCTACACAGTTTTTTAGCTCTAAATTTATAGTTAATCAACTTTTGCATAAATACATTCAAACATAACTTTTTATAAATACATAACTTTTGCTTCAACTTTTGTTTCATTGAAGTGTTTTGGTGCCGATCAGTTTATCAGAACGGTGAGTGGAGATTATTGCTGGTGTTCTATTGATTTCTTGTTGTTTCCTCATATTCTGTTGGGAGTGACACTTAAGAGAGGGGTTAGTGTGGTTAACTGGTTATGCATGAAAAATAACATTCTTTCCATTGTGTTTAGAAATGAAATAAGTTTTTGTGGAGTTGAAGCAAAGGACATGCAAAAAATTGAATTTCTGGAATGAACAGTTCTCTAAAAACTGTCACCACCAAATTTGTTCGTAACCTTGTAGGATGCTCTCAAACAAATTGCTATGATTATAAATATTTCGTAATCGTCTTTGATACTTAAATGTTACTTCTACCAACTCTTGCTTTCTGACGCTGTTGCAAGTGGTGGTATGTAGCCGGTTAAATGCCATGTGGATGTCATTGAGTCGGATACCGAGTTTTTTTTTTAATTTTAAAAAAGCCTTAAATATCCAAGAATTTAGAATGTTAAGATTTTGTGCAACTTTGATGAGTATAGTTTTGTTAATTTATATGTTAGGATGGGAAGACAATCTTGTATTGATTATGTTGGAACAGATGAGAATGTGATCTAGTTAACAGAATGTGTATGTTTTTTCTAATTTTTTGGTTCATCATGTCAGAGATCAAATTGATAGTAATCGATTAAATTTAGAGATCAAAATGAGTATAAGTGGTTAATTGTAGGGGTCAAGTTTTTAATGTGTTTGTTTTGGACTTGTGGTTATGAATGAAGAGTTTTTGTGAAAAGGTTCTGACTTTATAGTTCATCATGTTTTTGTGTTAATAACATACATCAACTTATGCAACTCATAAGAAAAAGATATACTATGCAATTATTAGCGTTGTTCTTCGTTCGTTATTGATTTTGCCTGTGTCATTTTTTTTTTTTTATGTTTCTGTTTTGCAAATTTGATAGTAATGTTGGGCACCAAACAATATTTAATTGATCATATTATTGCTTGTAAGTTGTAACAACGTTAGAAAACTAGAGTTGACAGAAGGACTTGAATTAAAAAACATTACTTAACAAAAAGACTTTACAAAGTTTCTCTAGAAAAAAAAGACTTTACAAAGTTGACATCAACTATATATTTTCTAATTACACCTGTGTAATCCTGGTTACATCCCTAAATGACAAAATTACTCTTGAATAAAATTTAATTATCAAAAAACCTCTCCCTTCTTTCTTCGTTACACCCCAAAACTCAATTTAAGTATGCCATGTAAATTGAGCTTAAGTGTACATACTTAAACTCAGTTTAAGTATGTCATGTAAACTGAGTTTGAGTTTAAGTGTACATATTTAAACTCAGTTTAATAGGTCATGTAAACTGAGTTTAAGTGGACATCTAAAAGTTCAACCTTGTTTAATGATTCTACGTAATCTCAGTTTAAGTATGTACATGTAAACTTACTTTAAGTAGGTCACGTAAACTCAGTTTAAGTAGGTCATGTAAACTCAGTTTAAGGAGTTTACCTGAACCTACTTAAACTGAATTTAAGTTAATCTCAACAATGTAAATTGAAACTGTCGTATAGTGCAGTTGAACAAGAAGAATAAAATTGAAACTGGTATTATTGAAAAAGAAGAAGAAATTCACTTATATGAAATCGAGTATCGAGTATGAATGAAAGATGTTTTGATTCACTCTTTAATCTTCCACGGAGATTGATTGAACATCATGATTGTTTGATCGTTTGTGGGTGAAAGAGGGTGCAATTTTAGAGTGACAATGAAATCAAAGTTTTAAGAGAATTTATATAAAAGGGCAATTTGGGTATTATTATAAATTTTTAAGAAAATTTGGGTGTAACCAGAAATATATGGAGTGTGAATAGAATGATTCCAAACTATTCACATCACTACTTGTAGTGTAAGCTCTTCTTCGTAATGTTATTGAAGTATTTACTCTTCGTTTGGTTTTTGTTTATTTGTTTTTTCTTTTTCGGCTCCAACCCCTTTCAGAAAAAATAGATTTAATTGATTTTAAATAATTAGCTTTTTGTTTACAAGTGTTTTTTAGAACAAGCTTTTAAATAATTAATTAGTTAATGTATTTTTTTTTTTTTTTTATCTTTTGGTAATTTAACCTATTTTTTTTAAGACATATTGAAGGATCTTTTAGTCGTATAGAGAGAGAATATGTTGAACTTCTTCAACCAGAAGAGTGGAAAGAGTGTACGTGGAAAAGAAAGAAGGAAAAGAACGTGAGTTAATGAGAGAGACAATGTCACTTGAGTGTTTTAAGTTAAAATTTAATTTGAACCGTTTATTTAATTTGCAGGCTGATATTTAACCTTTTTACTTTTCATTTTAAAATCACTTCTTATTTTAAACATCATATATATATATAGAGACAGGATCCGTTGACACTAGGTGTAAGTCGTCAAAAGACTTACACCAATCTCAACCATTCAATCTAATCAATCCAATGGTCTTAAATATGAAAACAAATGTTTCGGTGATCCTTCAAAAACAAAACACACAATAAAACGTTTCCGTGATTCAACTTAATTCCTAAAATTGCTC
>Ga0315913_1000443_pt1 | contig 36466 bp, 15 predicted proteins | sample MpolsnodulesMG_FD_207736 | JGI IMG/M metagenome (GOLD analysis project Ga0315913, IMG submission 207736) | Medicago polymorpha root nodule microbial communities from Los Angeles, California, United States - small nodules | ecosystem: Host-associated > Plants > Roots > Nodule | place: USA...
GGTAGCCTTGGTGGAAATGGAGCAAATGATCAAGTTTCCGATGTTCATGTACGAAATTGCACCTTTATAGGGACTCAAAATGGAGCAAGAATCAAAACAGTTCCGGTGAGTATGGGTGATAGGGTTGAAACTTTTCCCATATTATTTATTCAATTTTAGTCCTTACTTTTTACAAAATTAATCTACTCTTACTACTTGTACATTAAATAAAATCACAATATACTTTTTTTTCTTTCAATATAGACCATAAATGGATAAATTTATTATAGAGACTAAAATAAAAAATGAATATTTTATAAGGATTTAAAATGTATTTGACCCTTACTAACTTATGTAAGTCGTAGAATAATAACAATTTGTTCAAATTGATAACACCTTCATTGTTGAATAATTTGTAGGGTGGATCAGGTTATGCTAGACAAATTACATTTGAGCATATTGTGCTTGTCAATGTTATGAACCCGATAATAATAGATCAGGCTTACACTCTTAGTACACTGGTACATATTTCACTCTAAATTATTATTCATATATTTATATCTTGTCATTTCAACAAAGTATTATTTCACTGTTGGCTAGTTTTATATATATGTTGAAATTTTGTTGAAATTATCAGGATACAGCTGTGTCGGTGAGAGATGTGACATATCGAGGATTTACCGGAACTTCTTCTAGTGATATAGCAATTGATTTAAAGTGTAGTTCTTCTGGTTGTTTTAAGATTCTATTGGTTCAAAATAACATTGTTTCTGCACAACCAGGAAAGAAGACTTCCTCTTTTTGTAGAAATGCTCATGGAATAGTTAGAAATACTATTCCAAGTGTCCCTTGCCTATCTAATTAATATTGTATTGGCCTCCATTATGTGGAGAAGAAAAAAAAATTTACTTGTATCATTAATCAAGTTATAATGAAATAGGCACGAAAACTTTTTTTTGTTTTGCATTATGACATTCCCTGTCCAAATTAGGATTTGATTATTTGCATTTACCGATTCACAAATGTGCCAGATACATGATTTATATCCATTGAATCACATATTTGGTTTATAGTTTCATTTTCACGTATGATAAGAATTTTGATAACCATTTTATACTATACATTCACATAATTGTAGCACAATAGTTTTCACGTAAGATAGAATTTTGATAACCATCTTATACGATACATATTAAATTTCAAGAATTAACATATTCCTAATTTTAATTGCAACATCATATTGACCATATCAAGACAACATACACAAATCTTTGAAATATATAGTGTGTTTGAATATATTTTTGACCTACACATAGACTTCCCAGTAATTCAACGGCCATATTGATGGTTTGGTCCTTTAACCTCAAATGTTGATCCTTTTATTAATTTTTGTTCCATTTATATGTCCCTTAACTGTATCTCCTCTATTCACATTCTTTCTTTCTGTCGATATTTAACCTCAAATGTTAATTTTTTAATTATAACCATTTGATTTTCTTTGTTAAAAAATAAACGATTGAATTTTATTTCTATTGTATTTAATAGTGCACCATCACCACCTATTTTTTTTTATCCTTTTTCTTCATCTTCATTTCTTTAGTTCTTCATCATCACATTAATCAAATAGGTGGTTATGGTGCACTATTAAATTTGGTAGATACAAAATCCACTGATGTATGAGTAAGTTGAAAATAGCGACGTGTTTGTATTATGAGTGGTGTTGGAACCCTCGGGATTGTTTACTTAGATAGGATCGGGTGTTTTTTAGGGGCTGTCACTGCCGGTTGAGGGCTGTTTTAAGGCCAGATGAATCAATTGTCTATTTTGCTCAACATCGGAAGTTGATAGGTATAATGGATTTCGTGTTGTTTTCCAGACATGGAAATATATGATGAGGGATAAGTGAAGTAATAATTGAAATATGAAGGAATATATATATTATCGATTAAGGAAGGACATTAGACGGATAGTTAAAAAGGTTTTTTTTTGAACAGGCTAAGATAGTTAGTTAACAAAGCTTATTTCATGACAATACGTCTCTATTCTTTGTTTCGATATTTCATTTTTGATAAAACCGGCATACTTACTGTTATACAAAGGACCTAAAAATCCATCTTATCACTAGTCCAAGTGAAGACTTGCAATGAAGTATGTGGGATGATCTAAGGTTGATAGGAAATGGTATGAGTGGAGTGGTGCTTGGTTAGTAGTTGGTGATTTCAATGATACAGATAATCAAGCAAAAATGAAAGGAGGCGTAGTGGCTTGCGTGAGAAAGTGCAATTTATTTTCTAACATAATTAATATGTGTAACCTGATTGATCTAGGAATGGTAGGATCAAATACACTTTCACGGCGATTAATCCCCCGATTCAAACAACAGACAACGAACGATGTATATATGTGGCCTGGGAACAAACTTGATGATCACTCAACAACTTCTTCAAATGAGGATTCTAAACTGCTATATATATGAATGCTCAAGATATGAATATATATCAATTTAGGTGCAACAAAGATTAGAGATGAATATTCATTGGCATCCGCCTCCTAGAGGATGAGTCCAGATTAATACGGATGGAATCATGCAAGGTAGGTGCTTTAATTCCGGATGAGTATGGAAACTGGTTTAAAGTGAAAGTAGAAAATTATCGCTTTAATTCTGAACCGAAAATCAATATTCTCAAATTGAACCTTAAATCGTAAATCCCTATATCCCGAATTTAATCCTCAAATCCTTAAATCTCATTTAATTCCCTAAATCCTCAAATTGAATTTCAAACCCCTAAATTTCTAAATCCCAAATTTAATCCCCAAATCTCTAAGTCTCTAAATTCTAGAAAGTGTATAAAATTAATCTGAAGGCATATTAATCGAAAAGAATAGAATAGATAGAAGCAGATTTGAAAAGGTTCATAAAAAATAAAAATAAAAAACAAACAAATTTGAAATGGAATACTACTTACCAGAATATACATATAAACAAAGTAACAAAAACTATGGGTCAGATTATTTTTTTTAAAATTATTTTCAAACAATAATAATAATATATTTCCAAATATTTAATGTTTTTTTTCAAATATTTAATGTTTTTATGATTAGGACATATTTAAAATATATTTTCCGTTTACTTTTTTCCCCCTAGTTCTTTATATATAGTCGTAATAAAGTGTCTTCTATGCAATTTTCTATTCAACCCCACAACACTACTTACTGCCTTCACAAATCATCATAGTAGCTCTTAACCTTCCATCTTTTTAAAATCACCCTAAGTCAACATGAAAGGATTCATTGCTCTTGTTTTGATTCTTGGTTTTGTTTCACCTTGTCTATGTACAAGGTTGAAGGTTGGAACCGAAAATGCAATTTATAATGTGATACAATATGGTGCGCGTGGCGATGGCAAAACTGATGATTCACAAGTAGATGTTTCTTTGAACTTTTCTTTATAATTTTCATTAATTAATATATCTATATATTTCATGAGAAATTTGTCTCCTATATTATTTCATTTGTAATTTATATATTTTTATGATAAGCTTATGGTTTTTATGTATATGTTGCCCTATATAATTTATGTATATTGTTGTTGAGGGCAACAATATTTTCAATTATATGTATATGTTGCCTAAAAAAATTATGTGTATATTGAATTGTAGGCATTTGTTAGTGCATTTAACAGTGCGTGTAAAGCATCAGGGATATCAAAACTAATAATACCAGCCGGAAAAACATACATGGTGTTGAAAGCAAATTTTAGTGGTCCTTGCAGCGCCAAAGTATTCGTCCAGGTACACTCTCAGATCTTATTTATAAGACCCATTCATTGATGTTAGTAAAATAAAACACCTATATTAATTATATATTGATGGAAAAAAGTTAAATATGAATTATAATACATAATTTTTTTAAGAAATTATAATATTAAATTTTAAAAACGATATTTTATATTGAAAATATACATATGCATCATTATTATTCTAGTGAAGTTTTCGTATTGTGAAAATATTGTATATATTATATTATACATATTGTATATATTATATTATATATAAGATATTAATTTTATTCTATAAAAACAAAATTAGTTTCAATGCACTGCCGGTGTAAAAAAATTAATCAATCACAAATCATGTTTTGCACAACTTTGAAGATAGATATAGTCAACGTTGACTATTTTTTAATATTCTATGGTAGTTTCTGATTTAAAGATCGTATTTTCTCATTGTTCGTGTGTTACTTGCCCTCAATTAGGTGTTTGGTGTGTTCCCTTGTGCTTTTTTTCAGTTTAAAAAATAAAAATGGTTGATTAAAAGAATTCACTATCAATTTCGTTAACTTAGTTTAACTTCTTAAAAAAAATATTGATTGAAAGATATTTTCTTTCTTCCTGTGTTATTATTATGTCCTTCCTGATTTATTTTTTTATTTCTTTGGATCAAGTAGTTTGTGGTTTTTTTTTTTTGATAAGTAGTTTAGTGGTTAGAAATCCATCATTAAGGTGAATAAATGTGTCATTCGATAATGTATTAATGTCCTTTCTAACAAAGCTACGCTCACCATATATTTTTTCTTATTTATTTTAATCTAATTTTAGATCATAAAAAATATTCGCAATTTTTATTCCTATATATTTATATACATAAATGTTTTTCTAAAATTAAAATATTAATGAAAATTTAAAATAATTAAAATCTTTAATATTTTTCCCTTTATACCGCAGCTTGAAGGGCAAATAGTTGCACCTTCTAGATCAGCATCGAAATCTAAGTTATATTGGATTAGCGTCGAACATGTAGACGAACTCACAATTGATGGCAATAACAAAGGAGGTTTTCATGGAGGTGGTCCTACTTGGTGGCAATGCCCAACTTGTGATCGACCTAAGGTATGATTATTATTGACTTTGTTCTATGTGAAAATTAATTTGAGGGTTAAATATGTTTTCTGTTCCTAAAATTATCGATTTTTATTTTCTTGTTGTCATATAAAAAATGACACTTGTGTCCCTATAAAAAAAATTAGCACGCAAATTTTTGAACACATGTTTAGATCATTATATAAAGATCATTTACAAATAAAAATATGAATTTATTAACATGGGGTGAATTAAATATGAATTTTTTAAATATCAAAAGTTTAAGATAAAAGTAATAAAATCTTGACATAAAAGTCAAATTGTAAGGTCATTTTTTTGTGGATGAACTTTTTATAATGTTCTAACATGTTTGTAAAAAATATCATTCAAAAATATATTATTTTCTTCTTCTTCTTCTTTTATGGAAAAAAAACGTTTGTGACTCAACAACACAAACTAAAAATGTGTGCGTAGAAATTTTATAAGTATGCAAAAGTGACACTTATTTTATGGCGACGAAAAACGAAAGTGTACATGGATGAAAAAATGAACAGTTATAATTTGATCTTATATTCTACAACTTTTTATTGAGCCCCAAATTATCATTTCGAAATGATTGTGAATATCTTGTGATATAATTTTTCTGTTGGTACAGATGTTGTTTTTCCATTCCTGCAATGGTCTCACTGTTAGAAATTTGAGGATCTTGAATAGCCCAAGATCTCATGTTTCTGTTACTATGTGCAATCATTCAACATTTTCTCATATATCTATTAATTCTGCTGCTACTAGCCCCAACACTGATGGGTTTGACATTTCTCATTCTAATAATATCTTGATAGAAAATTCTAAGATAAGATCTGGTAAGTAAAGTTTATATTATGATTATTTTATAAGTTTAAATGCAAAACACTATTTTTATAGCTAATTAAGGTCATTATCCTTAAAATATTTAACATTTGTGGATATTTAACTTGAGTTTTTTTTCTTTTAAATAGGTGATGATTGTATTGCGTTTAACGATGGCTCCTTTTTTATTAATGTTACTCGGGTTACTTGCGGACCAGGCCATGGAATAAGGTTAATAAAAATTGCATCTCTAAAGTTCAATTTCACACATATACTATTTCTATTGTACCTTAGTGAGAATGAGAGCATAGAATTATAATGTGTGTGCATGTGTAGATTGAATTTGGATTAGACAACTAATAACCTAAATTTGTATTTTAAATCTCATTTTGAAATGTCAACATATGAGTTTTTTTTACAAACAATGTTAGTTGTTAGTATGATATACTAGCGCTTAGAGTTTTAATTCTTGACAAATTTAGACTTATTTTGGTGTGCCATAATTTTATATTGTACATGTATTGATATTTTTTATGAACCTCATAAAAATGTGTACTTTATGAATTACTCAGTATTGGCAGCCTCGGAAGAAATAGATCAAATGATCAAGTTTCTGATATTCATATACGTAACTGTACCTTCATTGAGACTACAAATGGAGCAAGAATCAAGACGGTTCCGGTGAGTGTGACTAATTGGATTAAAATTATGTTCACATTAAAATTTTATTCAGTTTTCGTCCTTACTTTTTACAAAATCAAATCAACGTGTCTTTAGTAGTTGTGCATTATTGAGACTAAATTCAAAATTTAAAATATATTTTCAAATTTTGCTACTCTAAAGCACTGCTATAGCCACTATTCGACAATAATTTATACTAAATTTTGCATTGTAAAACAATGATAATATGCTCAAATTCAACGACGCAATTTATGACAACATTTTCGTTGTCAAATATTTTGCAGGGTGGATCAGGTTATGCAAAACGGATTACATTTGAGCAAATCATCCTTGGTAATGTTAAGAACCCAATAATTATAGACCAAGGGTACAAAATTAGTCCACAGGTACATATTTCACTCTACATTATTATTCATATTATTATATCTTGTCATTTCAACAATGGATTATTTCACCGTTGATTGGTTTTATATATCATAGTTATATACGAGTTGAATTTTATTGAAATTTTTAGGATACATCTGTGAGGGTGAGTTCTGTGACATATCGAGGATTTACTGGAACTTCTGCTAGCAAGATAGCCGTTAATTTAAATTGTAGCTCCCCTGGTTGTTTCGACATTCTATTGGATCAAAATAACATTGTAGCTCCTCAAGCAGGAAAAAAGACTTCATTTTTTTGTAGAAATGCTCATGGAACAGTTAGAAATACTTTTCCAAATGTCTCTTGTCTATCTAATTAATGTTTTATTGGCCTCCATTATGTGGAGAAATAAAGTTAAATAAAGATTGTATCATTAATCAAGTTGCAATGCAATTCGTGCAGAAACTTCATTTTTTGCTTGCATTATGACATTTCCGTATCCAAATTTGGATTTGAATATCTGCATTTCCTAATTTTAATTGCAATATCATGTTGAACATATGAAGACAACATAAACAAAAATGTTTAGAATATATTATGTGTTTGAATATATACTTGGCCTACACAGGTTAAATTTCAGAAGTAAACTTCAAAAGTTTTGAACTGTAGTAATTCAACTACAAAAATTTATATGTTTAGTTCTTTTTTCTTATTATTCCATAAATAAGTTGTCCAAGTTCTTCGCCGCAATCTTCCTGCGCATGATGTCCAGCCTACAAAGAGCAAAAAAATTATTGTAACAATCCCTTATGAGAAAAGAAAGATGTATGAAGAGTATAATCTACTTTCGTACTAAAAAACATTTCGGTTTTTACATTATTTTGTCTTCAAGTTTCTTAGTTTCCAAGCTATCTTAGACAACAAGGAATTCAATAGTATTTAACCTATATGTCCAATTCTAACACTGTCTCTCAAGCTAGATCATATATACTACGTGCACGAGCTTGTTAGAATTCTTAAGGAACTAGGTAAATATATTAACAAACCAGACACCGGTGTTGATAATCAATGCCACATTTGGTCCTTTCATTAAAAAATACATTAAAAGCAATTTTCAAGATTTCTATGTTGCCATATATTCGTGTATTTCCTCGACCTTTCCCAATTTAAGCCCCCTAAGCAACTGCTTTAAACACACAGTCAAAAGTTGATGCTGCTATAGCACAGTACAGGGCCACAATACTAGATCAATCAACTATGCTGTGTTTCAACCATTGATATGATATGTATTTGAGTAAAATCTTAAGCTCTCAGAGTCGGGATGATCGATTCTTGACAAGGTATTAGAGCCTCTATGATCTAGTGCTCCAGAGTTTTATGATTGTTGCCTCCCATTCTTCTAACAAAAAATTGAATTTCCACACAAGGTAGATGAGCTTGTGCATTTTCCATTTTTCAAAGCTCGAGAGGTTCTTTCACGTGTCTTTCACCTAACAGTCTATGTTCTTAGGAGTAAGAGCACATTTAAAGTATAGTAGCCTTGCTGAAGGCAAGCAGGAAAAGAATGATACCTTTTGGCTTATAGAAAATAAGAACTTTGAAGTGACTAAAACCAGCTTAAGACAAATATGTGAAAAGGAATCTAAGCATTTACCTTTGGAATTTCAATAAGCTTATGGTTGGAACTTTTGCAGAAATCTTCCACTCCATCGTAGCTCAACCAGCGATCTCTCTGGCCCCAACATATGGTGGTTCGAACATTCCAACTTTTGTCCTGTAGTATTGTTTGCATATCCTCCACATACCTCTGAAGGAAATATGAATTAAACAAACACCAAATTTCTCAAATCGCAGATAAATAAAATATAATGTTTTATATTAGGGAAATGTGTATTCTACTTTTTCAAAGTCAAAAAAGTGTTCTTTTTAATCTAAAATTTGACTTTTCTTTCTACTTTTAGTTTCTTAACTAGTGACCCGGGGGCACCGATTAACAAGACCCTAGTTAAGGGAAATGTTTTATATTAATTACATACTTTTTTTTGGCATGAGTCGAAACGACAGAGACTGAATCTTAGTGGATCGTAGCACCGAGACCTCTATGCCACTTACAATACCTCATTGTGTATATGTTAAATACTTAATTATCACTTTTGAGTTCATAAGGCACACAAACAAGATTGGGAAAACATTTTAGACAATGCTTTGAATTTCTATATATTTTGGGATAAAGATAAACATTCACCTTGAGGTCTTTCTTCATGGTTCTTGTAATTGCATTCAACGCAAAGCCTGAGGAGCCAGATATAAGGTAGGGTCTTCTATAGACCATTGCATCTTCTTCTTTCATTTTGTAGGGTCCACAGCTTGTCAGTGCCTTGTCACTGGCCCTCAATGGATCCTAAACACTCACAAGAGAATCAATCACATTAAATGGAATCTTTAGGTTCTGTATTAAACTTGAATACTAATATTTATGATCATTATATACCTGTGAAAATATTTCACCAAGCAGAAAGTTGCTGAATATGGACAATGTAGGTGGAAGTTTGGCATGTTGGGCTGTTAACTTATAAAATAAGAAAGAGAAATTCAAGTTATTAATTGTTACCAAGTGTTTCTTATTGATTGTATAATCATGTTCAATTAGTGATTAATGAGTTATGACATCTTGTTACATTCATTAATCATAAACTGAATGTAATTAATCACATATTTAAACTTAATTAACCATGTCAAAATTTGATTTAAAATTTATGTGTCAAAATTACACAACTCAAAAATAAACATACAGGTGGATTAATGAGTATCAAGTTGTTAATCTTCTCCTGGTGATTGCTTGCATACTTAACTACAACTGGTGCAAAATATCCCTGCAAACAAACAAGACTAATGCTATGTCAAAGAAGAGATTACTTTAACTAGTAGATCCATGATTCTTATTAGCCAATGGTAACTTACTTGGACAACAAGTGAGACTTTGGTAAGAGCTAGTTCATCAATAAGTGACTCCAATGATGACACATATTCTGCATGGTAGAAGAAAAATAAATCATTTCAGTTTCTCATGAATCTTTCATTTTTTTCTTTTTCAAAACAAGAATCCTTAGTAAACAAAAAAGATTCTAGAGCTGTAGAATTTTTTTTTCCGCATGTTTGAATGTTCCCGAATATAATTGATTTTGCCTTCAGAATTTGAAGTTTCCACCCCTGTAATTGATTTTTTAGCCTAAAATCAATTCATTTGATATCAATTTTTGTCGCTATGAAACGAAACACACAAGCAATTACCATCAAGGGTGTAGTCAAACCCATATTTGGGTTGAGGCTTATCAGAAAACCCAAATCCTGAAATAGAAAAAGAAAATGGAGTGAGCATTTAGACTCATTACTCACAAACTGAACCGCATCTCTAATAACTTTGAGTTAAATGAAAGCTTGATTATCAAGGAAACTATAGATCCCAAAAATAACATTAACAAACTCAATATCTGTTCTGAAAGATTTCATTCGCTGACAGTATTTTACAAAATTCTATGATTCTAAAAGCATCCATTGATTTGGTTTACATCAATTAAATGCCATAAAGTAAGCATTGACACAAAGCGTAACTCCAACAAATAAAATAGAAGAAACTATAACAGTGTGATCTTACCTAGCCAATCAAATGTTACGGCGCGATAGTCCTTGGAGAGTACCGGAAGAACTTTGCGATAAGAATATGCCTAGGCAGCAACATAGAAATCATGTCAATTGTGATTGATCATATAAGAATATGCCTAGGGTGAAACAAATGAAACTCACCTGTGAAGGGAAACCATGGATTAATATCACTGAAGGATTATCAACACTTCCGCGTTCGACACAAAACCATCTATTGTATATAATCATATTCCCATAATATAACCCAATTAGTAACTTAGGAATAAAGTAAAGTACAGAAGCTGAAACTGACTCTTAATTAAGTCTTTTAGCATTACATATCAGTGTCAAGTTTAACTTCAACTGAGATAATAAACGCAATTTTTCCTGTCATTTTTTTTCCTTAATTTGTCATGTGTTCTTCTAATTTGACGATAGAAAATCATGGACATAACGATAATTTTAGTTTAATTACCTGAAACGATCGCCGGTAGCTTGAGAGCTAGTACCCATTGTTAGCCCAAAAATTGGATCTTTTGCTTTTTCACCAGATCCAGGAATTGAATAGGCTTTAACCTAATCATATCAACAAAAAAATTGGAAAAAATCATATAATAGTGTTCAAAATTGCAACATTCTAACATCAACTTAATGAAGGTCAAATAATGAAAAGGATTACTTTCTCTGTATCATAATATTGTAACTTAACACTTCTCAATCAATTTGCCTATGCTTTATCAAAATATTTCTTCCAAAGTAATAAAAATATACTATACTTCAACATTTGAATTTATAAAATAAATCCTTAGTTCTATATCATTCAAGTCTACAAGCATTATCACTTAGGTCCTTAGAAAGATTTGGTCACCAAGTTATTGCCACAATCACAAGCATGCTAAACAACACCAAATATATTTCTAAATTACAGTTCCACTTCCATTACGCTAGAATAGAATCACTTAATGAAACTTCACATAATTGAAGGGTTAAATTGTTGGCAAAATTGTTTAGATAACTACGGTGGTAACAGATTTTTTTTTCAATACAAAAAAGCGTCACATTGCTACTAGACATGAGTCAAACCCCTTCTAATATTGGTCAAAAGCACTCGAGTTTAAATCCTTGCTAGAACAATCATTGGCCAAACTTTATTTACTTCCCGGACGAACTCTGGATTACCAAACCCTTGGAAACCATAGGGGTAAGACAAAAAAAAAAAAAAAGAAGACTTTTGACAGCAAATAAGAAAAATGGATGAAAAATGATGATATGAATAATTACCATTTTCCCTTGCTTAAACCACTCATCACTTGGATTAGGTCCATCTGAATATTTTCCTGTTAGAAGATTCCAGTAATATCTCAGAATTACAGAAAAGAGCTTTATACAACAAATCTATGATCCCCTAAAAAAGAAAAGAGTTGCTAGGTAGCTACCTCCACTGAAAGAGAAACCATCACCAACAGAAATAGGAGCATCCAGAAGATAATCATCCTGCAGCATTGGAAACAAAGTATGAAGAGGTAAAGCTGATAAAAACAAGCCATTAACACAAAGACACAAACTTTGTCTCCATTTGAAGTACTACAGTTCAGCTTCAGAGTCTTCCTTGTAAGGAAACGCTTTGTGGAAGAAGATTGAAGGTGGGAATGGAAGTAACAAGAAGAAGAGGCATGAAAGGCTTGAATGGTCATTGCATGAAAGAAGCAGTGGTTGGTTGGAGAGTGAAGAGGGAAAAAAAGTAGCTTAATAGCTAACAGAATAGAACAGAAAAACCGTTAGTTAGTACATTTCATGCCAACTTAGGAAAAGAAACATATGATGTTTTTTGTCCATTTAGAATGGATAGGGATTCTCTGGTCTCAAAATTGCGTTCTGGCCTTTGTTACAAACTCTAACTAGTAATTTTTCCAAATTCCAAACTCTATTTATTTTTTACATGATATTGCATGTTTACTTTGCCGCCCATTTGGACTCCACAAGACTCGAAAAATTAGTGTCTACAGTTGTGCGCGGAGGATACCTTATTTACGCCAAAAAAAAAACATATAATGCATGTTTGTATGTTGCAATGGAAAAGTTGAGGATAAATTAAAAATAAAATATAATAAAAGGCTGTCGAAACATTTGAATCCGCAATATTTGTCTTCTCTACACTATTGCTAAGCAATTTAAAATAAATTAAAAATAATGAGAGTTGCGTACGTGTAAATAAAAAAACATACGACACAAATGTGTTTGAATGAGATAATTGTAAATTCTAAATAAATCATAATTAAAGGAAATTCAAATACTTGGTTAAATTCCCTTCATTTCTATTTTTTTTATTGCATGGTAAAATTCTTCATTCTTTAATTTTGTTGGGTAAATTTTATAAATTTAAAATACTTGGGTAAAATTTAAATTTTCAAATAGATTAGGGATCAATTTTAAAATAAGAAAAAAGATACCAATTTGCAAATTTAAAACATTTATAAGGTCTAATTTGCAAAGTCCGAATAATAAAAACGGACTAATGTCTAAACTTTGAAAATACATAGAAACCAATTTGTATAATTTGAAAGAATTATAATAACTAATTGGAGATCGACATCATATAGAGTAAGGAAATAATGATAAATTTTAAGTTTTTTTCTTAGAAACATGATATCTCGTTAATGACCGATTAATTTGGGAGACCAATCTCATAGTCTACGAACAAGAGCCCGATTGAAGTTAGAATTTGAATTACCCTCTTACATACCTCAAAAAAGTTTCTCACTCTTAGGGGGTGGGAGTATCAAAATTAGGGGGTGGGAAATTGAATCAACAGCTAGAAAGAGCTTTGAATGAGAAGCCCAAAAACCCATCTTGTTCATATCCTATCTGTCGTTCGTTCTGTTTTTTGCTGAGAATTCAGAAATGGCGTTACAGTTTGTGAAGCAGAACCAGTTACGAGGATTACAAAGCGAGACAACCTTAACTTTCTTTTCTTTCTTACGAAACCTTAAACTCCCAGGAACAGGTTCTGTTCTCTCTCATATTTCCATTCTGTTTTTTTCTCAATAAACCCTCAAATAAATATTATTATTTACCACAAAAAAAAACTATTTTTTATGTTGTTTACTGTATATTGAACTGTTGTTGTGCATTGAAACATTGTTGTTGTTTTTCATGGAAATTGATTTTAGTGAGATGGGTCAGTGGTCAAATACCAGTTAGAAGAGGTTCCTTTAGAAGCTATGCTACTACAAAACCAGAAAAGATTATACCAATCAAGAAGTAAGCTTTCATTGTTTCTTCACTGCTCATGATTAAGAATCTTGATTCCTATGCAATTTTTTCATTATTGCGTCCTTGGTCGAATCAAAATGACATGATGGTATGTCATGTTTATCAGTTTTTACAATAGCAGATAGTAGAAAATAGCAGTCGGTTTGTTCAAATTTTGCTACTCTATAGGGTTTTTGTGTCGTAATAGGCACTATTACTTTGTACTAAATAATGTATCGTTCAACAATAGCGAATTGAATTGTACGAGTTCCGCAACGCAATAGTGCTGATATAGTATAGTTGCTGCTATTTGACAACACTACATGGTATCTTCACTAACATGGTGAAGCAAATTATTTTGGATTTGTATTGACTATTGAGCTTACACTTGTTTTATAATGCACTCTTAAAAAATTATGGTTTTAATTGGTGGTAATGCTGCCATTCTTGAATTTTTTGATTGGCTTGGTGGTAGTGGTAATATGTCATGGTAGTAGTGCTTTTGGTGAGGATGATGATATACCTTTCACGTCAAGAGCATGAAAAGTTCTGCATTTTATTGTTGAAGGCTGGTAAATCAATGTATATTAAAAGAGTTTTTTTTTTTTACCTCAGGGTCCTTTAACAAGTCAGTTTAAATGCCTATTGCTATGTTTTTTAAACATTTTAGCTGTTCAAATTAAATGCTTTACGGGCATCTGTTTTTACAGAGACCGTTTTGGATATGTTTAAGGCCTAAGCAGAGTAATTACACTGTGTAGCAGGCATTTAACTAGTACATCAAGGGTTAAGCTTTTTGCATTATTCTCTTAAAGGAAAAAAGGAAGTACAATTTTATTAAATGTGCAATTTTAGGTTCTATTGTCAATTTGTCAAAGAGAAAGTCCAAAATCACACTTATTTAAGATGGGGAATATTCCATCATTCAATTTGTTCCTTATACTAATTAGTCATCCACCACTCCCTTTGAAAGAAAATTGCTGATAACACTGAACTACTTTGTTTATTTTTGTGCATTCGCCATTTAGGAAAAAGAGACTTGATGAAGTATGCCTTGAACAATATCAGCAATATAGTAGATCCATCATCCAGTCATGGATTTTGCAAGGTAATCAATTTTATTTTTTTATTTCCAAATTAGTATGTAGACACTATCCTGAGCTCGCTTTGGTTATAAAAGCTAATTCCTGTTGTTGATATGCAAAGAAATTGGACAGTGTCTGTCTGCATTCTTGAACTGATTTCATTGTTGTTTTACTTATGTTTTTCTATTTATGAGGATTTCTTATCTTCCTGATTGTACTCTCTCTCTCTCTCTCTCTCTCTCTCTCTCTCTCTCTAATATTTATCATAACATTTATTTGATGATAAATGTTTTCACACCCTTATATCCTCTTTTGTTGCTGAATTAACAATGCTAGCTGCTATTGTCAAATAATAGTAATGTTATCGTCTATTGCATGATCTCTTTTGTGGTTAGAAAAGGTTAGAGATCATGATCTAGCCTGTGGAGGCATCCTTTTACCTGCCGGAGCTAGAGTTTTGGGATCTTGAGTAAATTGATTTTTATGTATATGAAATCTGGAAAAATAATGTTTATTAACATTTCTACTGTTAGTCATTAAACCAAATCTTCCAAATTAGTGAAATCAACGTCGAGGCTATAAGCTTGAGGTTATATATAACACAATTCAAAATACTACGTAATATTTGGAAGTAGAACCATATTTTTTTCTCCATGATTCTCTTCATGCTGGATAAAATCATTTCTGGAGTCAATACACTCCATTTGTATGTATGTGTATAGTTATTTTAAAAATCAAGAGTATTTTTCCTTCCAGACTCTTCTTATTCCTATTCATAGTAAGAAAAGAAAATATATTATTTTATATAATTGACAACATATGTAATGCAGGAAAAGTATATGTGAATGGGAAGAGAATATTTAAAGCAGGTACACCTGTGTCTGACAAATCTGTTGTGGAGATAAAAGCTGAAGTTCCCAAATATGTATGTAGGTGAAGTCACCAATCTCTGTTTACTTGAAATGATATCTCAACGGCAACTTTGATGAAAATGCATTGTTGTTTGGATTTCATATTGACACAGAGCTGGACACAAGTTGGAAGGTGCCATCGAACAGCTCGGTGTTGATGTTGCTGGTAAAGTGGCTCTTGATTCTGGGCTGTCAACTGGAGGATTTACTGACTGCTTACTTCAGTATGGTGCATCACATGTTTATGGGGTTGATGTAGGTTATGGACAGGTAACTTATTAAACATTATTTTATTTTTTGGGTTACTCTGGATGTGCAAGAATCTGGTAGGGAAGGGGCAAAGGTTATTTTGGGTAGGGTTGAACCACCATCATCATTATTTCACATAAGTAATTAACGGTTGGTCGGTGCTAATTAAGCTACACATTCATTAGCTATTTGTTTCTCTTTTTTTTTGGTTTAAACACAAACTCGGTTATGTACTTTTCCTACTATTTCATAGTTTTGTGACAAATTTGGTTGCTTATTGCGTATGTGTTGAATGATTAGGCATATATAGTTATGCCTTAGAGGCTTAAAGTTATTTAGTGCTTTACTTTTTGTTTCATTGTACTTCTATGTTTTTCTTTTGTCCTTGGCTTTTCCTTATTAGATTACTGATTGTTATGTCTTTCGGCTACGTCTTTTGAATACTTAAGATGGATATTTCTTAAGGTTTTTAGTGTTTTTTGAGTTTTGGGCATTTGGTATTGGCTATTAATTATTCCCACTGTATCGACTATCTTCGGAGTAGTAGTCTTCTGCATGATTTGGGATTAAGTACTTTCCAAAGACTTCCTTCTGGTTTCTTGCACTTATATGGAATAGTAAATATAAACACACATCTCTAGCTAGAGATATCAGAAGTTGAAGGTGGTAAAATCTTGTCTTTCTCAAAACATGTGTATTATTAATCCTGTGAGTAGGACTGGTTGCCTTACTATATTAACATTAAATTATTCTTAATATCAATTCATAAAGTTCCAGAACTTCTAACCATAAATTTCTCCATAGATAGTTCTTAGGATTCTCTTTTAAAGATTTTTACTTTTGACTGCCACTCACCTTATTTGTTGCTGATGCAAATAAAAACTAAATGTAGTGTTTCAGCAGTTAATTAATATGTGCATATAGAGATTGTTTATTTATCAATAACATATTTCATGTTTTTTTATGGTTAAGGGGATTAGTTGTTGCTCTAACTTCCTGCTGAATCAATATGATCTATTTGATAAAACTTACAAGCAAAAGATTTTTATTTCATTGAAATGTAATCTGCAGAGGTGTTACTTTTGAGTAAAATAAAGCATATATTCTACTTTACATATACGGTTCATTGTTCTTACCATATATATATATACTTTGGAGTTCAATTTATGAGGTTCTTTTGAACTTCTACAGTAATGTCTTTAAAATAATTTGGAAACTTTTTTGCTAGTTCAGTGAACTCATCTAAATAATATATCTTACTTTAGAGTCCTAATGAGTCTGTTTCGTATTTTCATTAGAAGATTTGATATTCCATTATCGTTTTCTTACAGCATTTCCCTAATTATATTGCTTTATTGAACATCTGCAGTTGTTCGGTGATTCTCTAATAGTTATAATGATTGTTAACTTATATAGGTAGCAGACAAAATTCAAAGAGATGAACGTGTATCTATTATAGAGCGGACAAATTTAAGATATCTCAAAGAACTCCCACAAAATGTTGATTTGGTGACCCTAGACCTCTCATTCATCTCTATTCTAACGGTATGCTCTTTAATCAGGTTAAACATAGTCATATACTCATGCTCGCTTGTGAAGCTTTTCTCCGGATCTATGCATAACACATGACATGTTTGTGAAAACTGAATTGAACCTGCCAATTTAAACAGGACTAGTCCATTTACAATCTATTCATTTTTGGATATTATATTATATATTTAATATTTAACAAATTCAATGTTTTACAATTGGTCATTAAGTGGTCAACCACCCTTCTTCAGCAACTAGAGAAAGATAATGAGAGGAAACACTTGAGATTATTTTCACTAATCTATGACTTGCCTGTCTGTATCAAACTAAATATTCTTATATTCTTTTAACAGGTCATGCCTGCTGTGGTAAATGTTATGAAGGAAGATGCTGCATTAGTGACCTTGGTTAAACCACAATTTGAAGCTCGGAGATCTCAAGTAAGGAATATGAAATCACATTATGTCTTTTTTTGTTTGTTTTGATATTTCCAGTAATAATATACAGTTAAATACTACCTACTTGGTCAATATTTTATCATTGAAATGGAGTCGGTATTAATATAATATTTTATTTCGATGCTAGCAGGATTTTTTATTATAAAATAATCATCATTTGGCCTCCGTTTCCTGGAAACAAAATATCATTTCTAAATTTGGAATTACATTGTCTGTGCAGGTAGGAAAGGGGGGGATAGTGAAAGATCCTGCTGTCCATCAAGAGGTGTGTAGTTTTTTGCTATCTAAACTTCTTGTTTGTTGTCAACTTGTTCAAAAAATAATTTGGAGAAATAAAACTAATTACTTACTCCATCCCTTTTTATAAGCACGGGTTTTACGCTCTAGAACATGGACTTATAATTAGCGACACAGGTAGTAATGACAAGTGTTATATGGCTTGTCTTCAATTTTTTCCTCTTCAAATTCCAATTAAGTTGAATCAATGCTTCACACTTGTACGAGGGTTTCTACTCATGCCGTTTTAAGCGAGAACTTTGCTAAGCTAAAAAGGATGTAGAGAACTTTGCAAAGCTAAAAATGTGATTGATTTCTGCAATTCAGGTTCTGGAGAAGATTACAAAGGGAGTGGAGAGTTTTGGTTTCTGCAGTAAAGGTTGGATTGAGTCTCCTCTCAAAGGTGCCGAGGGTAATACAGAATTCCTTGTTCACTTCACCAGAATCCATAACAAAGATGTTGAAAATCATGAAGAAATTATAGAAAAAATTTAGCTTGATGATTCATTTCTTCAACCTTCAGAGAAGGTTGTCCTTTTGGAAGATGTAGCAGGTGGGAGAGATGTATTTCTGTATAGTAATGAGTTGTTGGTGCCACTGAATGGTAGTGGTGAATTTTTTGTATGTACCATTAAAACAAATGACTCGTTATTAGTGAAAGAAAGCCATGTGTAATATTAGCTGCATCTTGTTAAGATTCGTTATTCACCTGTGGCTATGGTCACATGAAAACTTGATGAGGAGTGCTTAGCTTTCATAGATTTTGATAGTGTTATTTCTTCCTTTTTTGATATAATGTTTATCAATTGAGAATGTTGAATTTTGAAATTTGATTTCAACCATATCATAGTGATTCAAAAGCCAGGTATTTGCTTGATTTGGTTCTTGTTTGTTGTTTGTTGGATTAAAGTTCTCTTCAGCTTTCCATCTTCTATGTTAAAAGGAAAAAACTGTAGAGAACTTGGTTCATGCTGCACAATACATGTGCAATGCTTTATAAGTGCAATTGTAATTGAAAGATCTTTTGCACTTGGTTTCTTTATGGTGTAGTGCTGATGGGGGCAGAGAGAATTGGGTACCTTATCAATTTATTTTCTAATCAATTAACAATAGCTCATAAAAAATGAAAGTTTCTCCTGAGATTAAAGTCTTCAATTTTTTATTTTTGTTAAAATAAATTACTTCTAAAAATAGATAATGAAATATCAAATGTGAATACACAAGGAAAAATGCTTGAATTCAATTTAAGTGCAAAACCAATGGTATTCAAGTTATCAAAAAGCAGCTAATATACATTATGTTCTTTAGAATGATGTGTTGAACCAATCTGCATTTAATTGAGAAATATACAAAGATACCAATGGTATCAAAAGGAGCTAATATACAATTTGCTCATGAAAGGATTTTCTAAAAATATAATACAGATGTGTTGAACTAAGCTGCATTTCATTGTATACAGATATCCTTTCAAAAAAAAAAAATTGTATACAGAAATGATAAACGATAATATTTCATGCAAATATAGAAGGGTGAGTGAACATTCCAATCATTTCTAATCGAAACATGTCTTAAACTCAACTTCACAAGTTTTTCTCCTGCAACTTTCTACCATTTACAACTGCAAACACACCCATTCCTTCCTCCATCACATGTTAGGACAACATAAATCGGGTGCAAAGAATTTTTTTCTCAGTTTCATTTTAGATTAAGCACATGTGTATGACCGTCTAAGAATCATTTGAAACTACGTTGTCCAGCATTGCCAGAGGAGTTTTAAGGCCAACGACTTGCCCTACAACTGAGAACCAAGAAACTAGACATTGTTCGATGAAGTTTTTATTCAAAGATGGATCACCATGGAAGAGCAGTTTCATCCATTCGCTCGTCCCACAAGGATGTAACTTGTACCATGGCCTGTTCAAATATGGGTGTTCCTGCAAGATATAAAATTGAAACCATTTAGTTTAATGTATAGAAGAATGACTATAATAATAAACTAACTGATGATAAGGTGTGAAGATTAATTGTGGTTTTCTTTTAATATAAAATTTTGTTACTTAAGCAAAAATATTTTTCTTTTCCTAACTTCCACCTATATCAAATGACACTTCTATGGTGCTGAAGTTCAACTGATAGAGCTTTAAAGACATCGTATCCCTTTATTTTTGCATTTTTCATTCCATATGTATTCATAAAACCCATTTCATTAGATATAAAACAAACAAAAGCACGGATCAGGATGGCTAAATTTTGATGTATTTGTTCATTATATTTCATAATTATCAGTATCTTACAAAATATGTGAGTTGTATGTCGCGCTTCGATATGAAAGTGAACACAATCGAGATGATCATACCAATCCTCAATGTGTATCTGTTCTTATATTGAACTTTGTATGGCAGCTCTTTTCTAATTATAATCTCTTATGATGAATCATGATTCATTGTACCAGCCATTCTTTTTGTCAACTCTATGGCCAGTCACTTCTGTTATCATTTGATTTATGACTTTAATCTTCAATTATGTTGAGATTAGTAGATGATATATTAGCTTATAGGTTTGCTATATCGCTTTTCTTACGTTAAAATGTCATATTTTTATTGGTAATGTATCTTACTGTTCATAATAAGTTCGGTTCACAATTCAGAAAGTAGATCTTCCGATTCACAATTTGAATCTAAATTTGATAACCATACTCAACAATAATAAAATTATTAGTACAACACTCATTTAAATTTATAAGTAAACAAAAAATAGTTACAAAGATAGGCATTTAAAGAAAAGGAAAAAGATTGAAACAGGTTACTTACATCTTGAGTTATAAATGTCCATTTGGATTCTAATAGCAACTCTGCAGAATGACCAGGAAGGTCCTTTTCAATTTCACTGATTGCCAAAGGTTGTCCATCTACATAATCAAACGGTATCAGTATCAAACATATTGATCATCATTTATGTGATTCAAGCAAGAAACTAATTTAGCATATGGTTATTAGATATGAACAGAATATTTAAAGCTAAGTTTTTAAATCATTGATATTAAAGAAATACAGCACTTCCAGTATCTACATTCAATAGCATAAATGGTGTAATAGGATCAGAGGATCACTTCAAACAATCTAGGTTCCAATCAAACAACCATAATGAAATCTTGGTTATAAAACTTGATTGTTATTATTATATTTACATATCCATTAAGCTATTTATCATAAACAAATTCCACAGATAGAAAAGTGAACATACCACTATGGTACGAACGGAAGTACAACACTGGAACTCTATATGAAGGACTGTAGACAATGTGAAAATCATAGTGATTTAATTCATTCTCTGGACCTAGTAGGAAGGAAGAAATGCATTATGCAAGTAGTTTGATAAGGAAAAGTACTGAAACTGCAAAAAAACCAAATTTAAGGTATGGAATAAAAATAAATAAATTAGTTTAGAAATACCAATTAGGCCATACAAACTAAAACTGCATGATCAAAGGGCTCTTCTATTTGTGAGATGTTACTATCTTCTTTCAATGTCAAACTTCTGCCGCTCTCTTCTTCCTGTAATGAAAGTTACAATTCAATAACTAGCATAAACTCCAATTCGTGCATGTTTGGATAGACAATGAGATTGACATAATCAATGTGTGCCACCGTAATTTTGACAAAAGCAGTGCCTCGCTTTTGACATAATCAATGTGATTCCAAACATGCATGTCCATAAAAATTAGCTTTATGCTAAATTGCTGACAGACCTCGCTTGATTTGACAAGGCACACATTCTCAAGTGATAAGTATCCTTCAACCTGACATAGGGAGAGACATGCGGATAAAAAATATTCAGAAATGATGCTAAGCATGGAACAAGACAGTGGATTTGATAACCTTATGACAAAGGAGTCACCTTAGGAGGACCCAAATGGTGTTTTGGAGTAGCTGTCCATAGCCATGGAGGAAAGGAAGGATTGAACATTTTCCACTTGTCAGAAAATGTAGAAGCAGAAAGGAAAAAATCATTTACAGAGATAGTCCCATCCCAAGGGATTTTGTCCTTGGCGGCTTCTTTGAAGTCCATATCCCTAAAAAAAGGAAGCACATTTATTTTCTTATAAACAAAACTAAGAAGCTCAAATACTCCAAAAACCGTGTAGGTAATGTTTTAAAAATTGAATCCACATCAAACCAGCAAGACTTCCGAGTTATGGTTCTACTAATTTATTTTGTTCAAACTAGGATGAGTCTGGCCATCCCACTTAAATAACTGAGAACTATAGACAGTGTCAGTTCATTGTTCAATCGGTTGATCCGTCCAGATTGGTTTTTAAAACATTGAACATAGATGCTCACCAACATTTATACACAACGCTCAAACTACGACCGAGTCGTAGACAATGTCAATTCATGGTTCGACCAGTAAGTTTCAAAAACAGTGAGACTAAGTGTGCCTCTTGTATTGCTCCAAAAGCCCCTCACCAACCCAAAGCTATCTTTCAGTAATTCGAGTTGGCATTCAAGTAGACATTTTTCTCAGTTTATCCCAATACTTGTCATATACACTTCCTCAAATCCAAATTTCATTCAAGTTGAAAGTAAGCCCTACCACCCCTGTTAGATATATCCTAATCAACCAAGTTTAGGACTTAACCCTTCATTTTTAATAATTGTTTATTTACTTTTAGGACTTAGCCATTGATGTTTAATGGTTTAGTTATGTTTATTACTTAGATCTCCAAGCCATTACTTTCATTTCTTGAAATCAATGTATCCCAATATCTGTATCACCATTAATCCATTGGGCCTTCAATATTATAAACTGAAAATCAAAAGAGTTACATAGAAATGTAGAGTCCAGATGTAGCTCAAATAATAATAGAATATTATTGGGCAACGATGAACACCTAATGAAAGAGATGAATCAGAAAAAATGGGAAACCCCAAAATTCATCTGAAACGAACTCTCTCAGTTTAATTTCCCAGCCATGTAACGGTATCTACCAACATTAACACGGTAGATACCTGACTATATGTCTGGTTTTCAAAAAGAACAATAAATTAAAAACTCTTTCAACCATGAAGATCTATCAAACATTGATATTGAAATTGGATTCTTACTTCACTATTTGTTATCCAAAAACCAAATAGTGAAAGTTGCAAATCTAAATCCAATCAATGAAGAACGCTAAAATGAAATGCAAACTGAGGCAGGGAGAAAAAGAGAGACGAACCCTAGACAGATTTGTCAATGAAATTCTGCACTCCAAAGCTCCGTTTTTATAGCACTGGTTCGGTTGAAAGAGTGATGATGGAACTCGAATTAGGGTTTACAATGTATCTCATTGGGCCTTGGGCCTTGGGCCTTCTTTTCTTCTATAGAAGAAAGTAGAAAATTGTTATCTATACCCCCCAATAATTATTTGCGTACCCTCCAATTTACAAAGTCAGATAAACATGAACCCTCCGATTTGAAATTATTACTCAAAATAAATCAATGTATTCGAATTTAAATTTTGATTTCAAATTATTCTCTATTGAAATTTTTTCAGTATGTCTTGACTACATTGAAAAAAGATATTGGTTGCACAGATCTTTGACAGTATAATAAGTAAATAAACAAATAAATAAAAGACAGCCTCGGATCTAAGACAACCAAAACATACTACAAAGGCAACAGCAATATAAGTTTGTACAAAACAATAACAGTTCATACATTAGAGGTCAGTATATCTTCTAGTACAACAAAAGTTAAAACATTAATAACATGACATTAACTTCTTTTAGTGATTCTTGAATACTACATTTTAAAAGTTCAACATACAACATCTTAGAAGGTTAAGACTAGATATATTAAACAAAAGGGTCATAATCTTCTGCTCATATCTCAGCTAACTAGTGAAGATATGTAGCTTGGTACTGATAGCCATTTCCAAAGTAGTTTCCATGGTTATGAGAGAAGTTATAATGTGGAGCACCGAGGAGAGGGGGACAATGATTGTCAGTTGGTGCCGGGTACATGTAAGGTCGGTCGTACGCATATTGTGTTTGCGGGTACCTGTCAGCAACTCTAGCATAGGAAGTTTTGTCAGAAGGAATGTTAGTGACACGAGGACCATATCCCACACCGTTAGCACGAGGTCTCTTTGGTTGAGGCTTTGTCGCTTCAGTTTCCCTCTTTTTGTCAGCTTTCGCCTTTTCTAGTTGGCCAACTCGTTTCATGAGAGGATCTAGAGGATACTGCTCATCAAGTTTGTGTTCTTCAATGCACTTGATTACTGCTTTATGAGCGATTAGCTCCCGTTCGTTAACTTCAATCTGATACAAGAAGTTACTCGGAATATTATAAAAACAGAAAAGAGTAGATTACCAATTAGTTAAATATTCCTCCATAAGACCAATACCCATAGCTTGCTTAATTTAGAAAGAGAAAATTAACTCTTGCCCTTCCCAAACATACCCTAAAAGAACACGATGGAAAGAATAATCACTCAACAACGAACCTGTGCAGTGGGGGATGAGTTAACCCTTTTGACAGGTGAGCAAGAATTTCTAGCATCCTGCAAATAAGACTTCAGTAAGGAAACAGGAGAAAATTGTTTTGTCAGATCAAATGCGAAAGCCAAGTTAACAGCGTCAATTTGCCTCCCACTGTTCGCCAAAACCTCAATTACTCCTGCATGTCCAAAACGAAAAACAAAGCATTAGAACAAACAGATGAAAATCGGAATTGCTTTAGTCTCTAATGATGGATACATATGCTAGATTCTTGCATGTTAAACGCCATTTAGATCATTAGATGTTTTAACAAAAAATCATATCAATCACATACCATGACTGTTGATCAATATCGCCCAGTCTGATATAATTCTCATAAGGTTACAATCGAAACAGAATATTATAAGAATACATACCAGGCATCTTCTCTGATAATCCAAGGCAACGGCATAAATCAGCAGTTTGGCGACGCCGAGATACCATTGGAATTAGCCTGGATAACTCTTCCTCATCAAAACCAGACGCAATATTAAAACTGGCTAGAAGTTGTAAAAACGCATGAGCCTCCAAGGAATTCCCATTGCTAGCATCCATGTCAAGCGCATTCAATTTAGGCTTCCATTCTTCAGCAACTGCCTTTGCCATGTCCTTGATATCTTTCGATACTAAATTAGAGATGCCTCCTGAATCGGTCAGGAAATCACTCAGACATTCCATCAGCATGATACAGGTCCGGCGAAGACCTAATAAGTTAGCATCCTTCTTAATATCCTGACTCGACACTTCCATGCAGTAAAATCCTTCCAAAGAATCTAACACTAAACATGCAGCATTAGGAGCAACTTTTAATGCATGTGGTATTTCTTCCCTTATAGCAGCAAGGTTCTTACGGTTATCAGATATGAATTTGTGAAGCCCAAGCACATCCATCTCTTTACAAAGTTTTACCAACTCTGGATAAGATATCAATTCCACATTTCCATTTCCAAGAGAAAGTTTCACATCTTCTACAAGACCTTCCGTCACATTAGAAACAGCATCCATCGGTTTCTCCTCCACGTTTGATGTACCACGACCCCCATTAGAGACAATGGCCAAATCTTTTTGTGAAACCTTCCTGAGCTTTTCTCGAGCATTTAAAATGGCAAATGTGGCAGCATCTCTTTTCTCTTGAAGCCTCTGCAATGTGGCTTGCTCCTTGGCAAAAACAGCTTCTTCCTGCTTCTTCAACATTTCACGAGCTTTCAATGTTTTGCTCTCAAACACTTTTTCATGATCTTCTAATTCATGAAAGCGCCTCTTCAAAGATTTCTCAAGCCCGTGGAAGTGTTCCTCTAGTTCTTTCCATTTCATGTTAAGAGTAATAGCTCGATAACTTTCAAGTTCAGCAAATGCCTTCTGCAGCTGTCGTATCTTTGAAGATGTAGAATCCATCAGTGTAGCAACTGAATCTGTTTCTTCCATTGCTAAGAAGCTGAAAAAGATATGATAGCGAAACAAATACTTAATTTCAGCTTGCAAAGGCATGAACCACGGCTAATAGTATACACTGCACACTCATAATCTGATTAGGATTAATAATCCATTTGTGCTAATTTGAATTTAAGATTAATTGTATACACTCCACACTCATAATCCTTTGAAAACAAAGCAATGTATAATTTTAGGGCTTTCAAATTTGAGGTTTATATAACTCACAACTTCCTTTGAAGTCAAGAACTAGGTTTCCGTACAGGTTTGTTCCAATCTTCTGTCACAGTATATAATATCATAAAAATAAGATAAGTTTCTTCATTTCTCAATTACTTAGTTTAATCAGGGTTCTAACTTCAAATTATAGGCATAAATATTTGTTTATCCATTTCTAAAATTATACACATCCTATGTGTCTCTATTCACTCTTTATAAGGTGAAGTACTAACTATGAAGGACTAATACAGACACAAACACCGGACACGTCACTCATACATAGACACCAATTGAATGTAACACATGTTTCATTGTCGTATCAGTGTCACGGACATGTGTTAAACACAAGACATTGTGTCGATGCTGCATAGGTTACTAATTATAAATAAAGCATCCTAATCACTAATACAAACTTAAAATAAAATAGGCAATAAAAAAACCATGAAGTACTTAAAGAAAGTAAAAAATTCCATACACCTCTATGGATAAAAATGGGAGAAGCTGGCAATAGTGAGACATTAGGTAAAATATCAAAATAGAATCATAATCAATATTTATGACATCATATTTAAATTAACCCTTCACCAAATCATCAAGCATTAATTTCTTTATAAGTTCCCTATAATAGCTGAAAAATCCTTCATGCATCAAATAGAACAAAGTTTCAAAAATATTTAACAAACAAAATGTCTAGATCCAAACCTTTAGAGCAACAATTACAAAAACCTTAAAAAAAGGAACAGCGTCAAAATCGGCAAAACATCTCCACTCATTAATTAAAAAACCAGCAATAATAAACAGTTGAAATCTTAAAAATCATAGAGTAATAAATTTCTAGAAAATAAAAATAAAAAAAAAACTATGCAGTGCAGTAAATAAAATATAAGAGCAATGTGTGGAGTGGAACAAAAAAACAGACAAGAAACGTGGATAGAATGAAAATAGAATTATGGTCAAACATAAGCAAACAAAGGCGATCTAAACCGACAGCAAGAAAACAAAATAACAGAAAAACAAAATAAATACTAAAATAAAATAAAAAGAGAGAGAAAAGAATAATTACCTGATTGATCTGAAAGAAACTACTACTAAAACACAGAGAGAGAGAGTTATCACTCCATTTTTCTGAGTGTAACCCTCCTCACATCAGAGAGAATTGATAGAGAAGGTTGAAGAAGAAGATGAAGAAGAAAAAGTAAGAGAGAGAGAGAGAGAGAGAGAGAGAGAGAGAGAGAGAGAGTGGTGTTTGTTTGATTAAATTTAAACAAAAGAGAGTCACAAAAGCTGACACTGTTACACACTTGTTTCTTTTTTAAAAAAAGAAATGTTTTTCAAGTTCCGTTTCCGTTTTGGTCATCTCCGTTACTACTACCAAGTACCAACTGACTGCATGCTACAGAGTTAGTTAGCTGTATGCATGATTGCATGTGAGTGAGTGAGTGAGTGAGTGTGATAAGCAAGAAACATACATTCTTCTTGGAACTTGTTTTGTTGCCTCGTATACGTCTACTACTACTCTACTAGTAGCTCTTATCACCGTTGGACGCAAAAAATACTTATATTTTCCCAAATTAACTCATCTAATTTCACTACGTTCAATATTCGCATAAAATATTTAAGTATATTTTTCTTCTATACTCCCTCACTCCTATTTTAAATTATTTAATTTGAAAATATATATTATTCACGTAACATATTTTGACATATTTTTTATTAATATATAAAGATAAATTATAAGCATAAATAATGTTGTTGAATTCGTCTCGATAAATATTTTTAAAATATTAAATTTTTATAATTTTTTCTAATAAAATTTACTCTTTATTCAAAACAAACTATCATAAAGTTATATGTCAAGAAGACCCTTTAACTAAATATACTTAACAAGCTGCACCAAAAAATATATATACTTTTTTTTTGACAGAAAAAAAATATATACTTATCAAACTTACTTGTTGGTCCTTTTGTTTCCTTACCTAATCCCTTTTTCTATCCCATATAAGCTTATTAGTCTTTTTTAATCAACAATTTATTGGTTTTTTTAAGACATTAATTTTTCATTAGACTTTCCTTTTAAGAAAAATATTCGTTTTCTTTAATAGTGTGGTGTAAATCAGATATCTTTCACACACAACCAACATATTGATACAAATTATTAACATGTTAAGAGGTCCAATAATAAATTTTTGGAGATCTATTTAGAAATTTCAAATGATTTAGGGACATCACGATAGTATTAAACTTCAAAATATTTTTTTTATTTTTCTTAGTGGTACACTTTATTATATTTTGAATAATAATTATATTTATTAAAACTATCTCAACTACTCTTAATTAATTATATTCCATCTAACCTCTACTAGTATAAAGACATTTTAATAAAAAAATATATATATTAATTTTAAAATTGAATATAAATAATATTATTGGAAATAATCACTATCTACAAGTTGTTTTACTATAAAATGTTTATAAATAATCACTATCTAAAAGAGTGTACATTATCAAGTTGGGCATGCTACATAGTAATTAAATCTCTTGAAAAGAATTTGACGCTCATCTAATCGTAACAATGTTTAGAGATTAGTTTTGCAATTAGTTGGTTTAAAAAAAATATATTATAGTGAAACAGGAAAAGTAACTATGAATCAAAATATTGTGAAAAAAAAAGAATAAAGTCACATCTGACATTGTGGTTGGTCAATGTCACCAATATCACCAACTACAATGTCACCCAAGTGCTACCTCTAAAAACACTCCATATGAATAAGAAAATGAAGCACTATATGATATTTTTCCACACCTACATTTTTGCTCATCACCACTATTCCTATAACATGCTACATAAACTTTTTTTTTTCTTGTTCTAATAGCCTAGTGGCTAAAGCTCACACAATTAAATGTGGAGAAGTGGGGTGTTCAGGGTTCGAACCCCGACCCCTACATAAATTATGCAATGTTCCTACCAACTGAGCTAAGCTCATAGAGACTTTTTATTTTTTACTCACAAGATTGCATAAGCTTGGTTTTAAAAAATAATAGGTGAATAAGGCGGTACTTTCTCTGATATACTTTTTTAGAGAGAACATTCTCTAATACTTATTTTCATCATACTCTCTTTTACCAATTAAAATATAAATAAATCTCAATTAACTATATAGATCCTACATCATGTTAAAAAAACCTACATAAAATTACTTAATTCATAAGAATTATTCCTTTTTTTATATATAAACAAATTAATTGGGTCTAGAGGCTCGTTGAACTCAAACCATTGTGCGTCATTAGTCAACTCCTTATCAATCTTTGGTTGGCAAATTCATATGATTTTCAATTGATAAAGAAGTGTGTTGCAAAGCAATACATACTACTGCTACTAGCACAATTCTTTAGTTTTTACTAGTAAAATACTTGTGTGTATGCTTGGGTACGGTAACGATGCATATTTGTGACAAAGTAATGCACTGAAATTTTGTATCTTAACCATTCCTTAATGTATTAACCCCTTTACCTACCTAATCCAACTCCATCATGTTTCTCAAATTTTATTTCCCACCTACTAATCCAAAATTAATCCACATTATTCAAGGTCAAGTCAAGTGTAACCAACCCGCCTGAGGTTTACGACCATACCTAGACACACTTATACCCCACAAAAAGGAGAATCAATTCATGCAGATGATAATGGTGTTCTAAGAGTTCCTTAAATTGATATGCTTTTCAACTGACAAAAAAATAACATGTTGAAAGTGCAGTTATTTAAAAGCATCGACAATCTTCGTGAACTTAACTCAGTTGGTAGGGATATTGCATATTATATGCACGGGTCAAGGTTCGGATCCCATACATCCCACTTCTCCACATTTAAAATGTACAAACTCTAACCACTAGGCTACTTGAAGGAAGAAAAAAAAAAAGGCATCCGACAGACACAAATTAAAGAGGAAAAATATACGAGTACAAAGACAACAAAGTAAGCTTGTACAAAACGAGAACATAACAGAGTGGATACATTAGAGGATAAGTATATCTTCTAGCACCAAAGTTAAATTTTAACATAACATTTCACATGTTTAAGGGATTCTTGAAGACTACATTTATAAAGTACAACATACAACAGCTTAAGGGTTAAGACTTAAGACTAAATATTAATAGGAACCATAGTTATCAGTTCACCGTCTCTCTAATTAGTGGAGATATGTAGCTTGATATTGGTAGCCATTTCCAAAGTAAGTTCCAGGATTAGGAGAGACGTTATAGGTTGCAGAAGCCAGGAAAGGGGCACAGTGATTTTCAGTTGGTGCAGGGTACATGTAAGGGCGGTCATACACATATTGAGGGTACCTGTCAGCAACTCTAGCATAGGAAGTTTTGTCAAAAGGAATGTTAGTGACACGGGGACCATATCCAGCACCATTAGCACGGGGTCTTTTGGGTTGAGGCTTTGTTGCTTCAGTTTCCCTCTTCTTATCGGCCTTGGCCTTCTCTAGTTGGATCATTCGTTTCTGGAGAGGATCGATTGGATACTGCTCATCAAGTTTATGTTCTTCAATGCACTTGATTACGGCCTTAAGAGCAAACAGCTCTCTTTCATTAACATCAAGCTGAGACAATAGCAAGTCATTAGAAATATTTACGAACATTTCCATAATCAAACATAAAGATGAATATTGAAGATAGGCAATATTGTAGTTATTTTGGAGCATAAAAATAAGGACCTAACAAAAACACCAAATAAATACTTCTCTACTCTACATGCATTTGATGCATCCTTAAGGCAATTCAAGATGATAATTGATCGAGAATGTCTTCTATCATTTTTTCCCTACTGCATTTTACAGCACTCCAATTTTTGGAATCAAACATTTTTGTCCCCATTCTTCCAATTGCATTAGTGTGGCACATTCCACATACTTCAACCACAGTAGTTAGCCAGAGTCTCTTGCCATTATATCTACTGAAAGAATGAGATTGTGGTCCACCTTTTCCTGGTGGCCATACAACAGATACTGGAAAACAGCTTATGTTATCTACATAATCACTGCCTGTCCCCACAGCCACAGAAACTACCAACCATACCAGCATAGAGCTTCTAAGTTCTATAAATCACTGTGATGGAATCTGAGAGCCAGCCAAACCACCCATTTGAAAGGAGTGCACTAGACCACATAAAAATAGCAGGAATAACTGCCTGACGTAAGTTAGACTACGAAATAACTAGTGGCAGAACTACTTAATGGCAGTCATGATTAGAAACGTCATTATTAGCAGTATATGTGATAGGAGGGTGTGGATTGTGATAGGAGGGTGTGGATTGTGGTAATGTTATTAGCAGTATATGTGATTTAACCTATCACATATACTGCTAATAATGACGTTTCTAATAACATTCCCTATCTTTTGGCATGATGAACCCAAGAACATTAACCTGCACAAGTTGTGATGTGGATTGTGGTATGTTATCTAATTTTCATCTCTAAGCTAGAACTAGCATACTTCCCGCAAAACTTACATACCATATACTCTACTCTACTTCTACATGAACTTATATTCCATATACTCTATTTTACATGACGTGAATAAACTCAGTCAAAGGCTTATGTTGTGAAGTGTTACACAAGTCCCCGTGAATATAGTTATATATGTATTATGCACTATCACAAAAGAGACTTTTGGGATTGAAGGGCAGACATTGCATAAATCCATCTACCTTGTGTTGAATTCAACTTTTACATAGAAAAATGGGGTTGGTAACTGGTAAGAATCAAACTCTAGACCACTATATCATAGAATCTCCAATACCATAGCATGAACCAACTCTTCAAAAACTATACTTTTAGGAGAAAACTCATGAATGGTTTTACATCCACAAGAGAATCCAATAGAAAAATCGTGAATGTTTTCATAACATGCAAACAATTGCACATTACTGTTTCTCAACATGAGCACCTTCCATTAACCATAGTGAAGTAGAAGCACGTTAAAATTAGGAAACAGTTCCTGAGATCACTCCTCAATAAGAAGAGTACCTGATTGGACAATATATCCCCACAATATTCTAAAAATATTATAATACAAACATTCCTTTGCAACTAACAACCTTAATATTTCATATTGACAATAAAACTGTTAGACAACTGACGACCTCAATTACAACTGGACAAACAAGTCAGAAAATAATACAATAGTTGACAGCACATGTTCAAATCATGAATAGAAAACAACAGTAGGAATGATTACTTACCTGTGCAGTGGGAGATGAGTTAACACTCTTGACTGGAGAAGAAGTTTTCTTAGCATCATTCAGGTAAGACTTAAGCAGAGGAATAGGTGAAAACTGATCTGTAAGATCAAATGCAAAAGCCAAGTTAACAGCATCAATTTGCCTCCCATTGTTTACCAAAACTTTAATCACACCTGCACATCAAAAGTAAAATGAATCATTTAAATTTAAAATTAACAGAAAATCATTTAAAGAAACCCAAGGAAACAACGTTTTCATGATGTAAATCTGGAAACATGTCTAAATAAAAATGAACATGAGATAATTGGATGAAAACTTGATGCATAAAATAAAAATAAGAGAGCTAATCCACACCAGGCATCTTCTCCGACAACCCAAGGCACCGGCATAAATCAGCAGTTTGGCGACGCCGAGATACCATTGGAATTAGCCTGGATAACTCCTCCTCGTTAAAATCAGAGGCAATACCAAAACTAGCTAGAAGTTGCAAAAATGCATGAGCCTCCAACGAATTCCCATTGCTAGCATCCATGTCAAGAGCATCCAATCTCGGTTTCCACTCTTCAGCAACTGCCTTTGCCCTATCCTTGATATCTTTGGAAATCACATTAGAAACAGAACCCAAATTGGTCAGGAAATCACTTAGACATTCCAGTAACATGATACTGGTTCGGCGAAGACCCAGCAAGTTAGCATCCTTCTTTATATCCTGACTTAACACTTCCGTACAATAAAATCCTTCCAAAGAATCTAAAACTAGACAGCCAGCATTGGGAGCAGCTCTTAATGCAAGTGGTATTTCTTCCCTTACAGCAGCAAGGTTCTTGCGGTTGTCAGATATAAATTTGTGAAGTCCAGCAGCATCCATCTCTTTGCATAGCTTTACCAACTCTGGATATGACATCATGTCCACACTTACATTTGCAGGAGAAAGTTTCACATTTTCTATGTTGCCTTCAGCCCCAGTGGACACAGCATCCACAGGTTTCTCCTCGACAGCTGGTGCCGCTTGACTCCCATTAAAGACAGTAGCCAAATCCTTTGATGAAACCTTCCTGTATTTTTTTCGAGCATCTACAATGGTGAATACAGAAGCATCTCTTTTCCTTTGAAGTCTCTGCAGCAAGGCTTGCTCCTTAGCAAAAACAGCCGCTTCCTGTTTCTCTAACATTTCCCGAGCTTTCCTCGTCTTGTTTTCAAACTCTTTCTCTTGGTCTTCCAGTTCATTAAAACGCCTCTTCAAGGATTTCTCCAGCCCTTGAAAATGTTCCTCTAGTTCTTTCCATTTCAAGTTAAGAGTAACAGCTCGGTAACTTTCAAGTTCAGCAAATGCCTTCTGCAGCTGTTGTATCTTCGAAGATGTAGAGTCTATCATTTTAGCAATTGAATCCTTGTCCTCCATGGCAAAGAAGCTAAACAAAATAATAAAATAAATATTAAAGTTGAACTTGTGTAACATCAAACGAGTACCATCGCAACCACAGGGTTAGTGTGCAGTGTGTGAGTGTTGTAAACCCTAGGATACCGAGTTCAACTCCTACTGATAAAAAAAGAGTACCATTGCAATAAATATCCTAAACCCTATAGCTAAACTTTTTTGAACAGGACCCGTATATCTAAACTAACATTATGCATAAAAAAAATCTATGGCCAATTTAGATTGGCTTGTTTGACCTTATCTACTGGCATAAGCACTTGGAATACTGTTTGTTACATCTTTCAAAAACAACTTACGACATGTTCATAAGTTGTTTTCAGCTTATTGTCATAAGCTGTCCAATAGAGCTTATGAAAACAGCTTATAGCTAGTACGAAAACAATTTAACTTTATTTTATCTTGTTATAAAAAAAACATATACATAAACACTTAAAGGTCTGTTTGGAAGGACACATTTTTGAGGTTATGGCTTATAAGCTCATTTACTAAAAAAGATTGGTTTGGTAACCATCATTTTCTCACGAGCTTATAGCTTATTTTTACTAGCTTATAGCGTTTTTTATTAAGCTAATTCAAGTAGCATATAGTTTAAAACTCATAGCTTATCGTTTTTTATCGCAATTTTACCCCAATAATCTTAATTGAAGAAATTAAATATATATTTTTATGTCAATTCATATTTACAAGCTAATTCTAGGGCTAATTTTACCCAACACTACAAATTCAACCAGTTAACTTATACGTTATCAGTTCAACCGCTATAAGCTAGTTTATCAGCTATTCACTATTTTTTTACCGAACATAGCCAACTCCCTCAGCTAAGATAGCAAGATTAGTACAAGAAAAGAACTAATTAAGATTTAGAACCAAATCCCCTAATTCTAAAATCATAAACTAAAAAATCTTCACCAAATAAGTATTATAACAACAATTTCTCTAGTAACTTGATCTCTAAACTTAAGCTTCCAATGAAAACAACCAAAATTAAAAAACCCTAAAATGAAAAAGCGGATCTAAGCTGATAGAGGAAAATAAAATTGAAAATGAGAGAGAGAGAGAGAGAGAGCATAAAGGAAGAGTTACCTGAATGGTGTGAAGGAAAGAAATTAAGAGAGAGAGAGAGAGATTTGTGAAATCTCAATCCATTCTCTCTCTAGAAATGCAACCCTAGGAGAGAGAAAGAAAAAGGAGGAAGATGAAGAAGAAGAAGAGTAGAGAAGTGTCTCTCTGTTTCTTCAATTTTCTTTACTTGTTGTGATAATAATAATGCCTACCACACTGTGTTACTTTTTTTCCCACGCTTTTTGTAATAATTTATTTATAGTAATTTTTTTCGCACGCTTTTTACTTCTATCTACTAAAATAAAATCTACCCCGCCAAAACAAAAATCTAATTCATCTTTGCAATGAAGAATCAAACTTTGTCCTCAGATTGATTGAACCTGAGCTTAACTTCTTTAACTATTAGTAATTAAAAAGTTTGAATATGTTGACCTTAAATTTTTCACTTTTGGAAAAAGTGTCATGCTTAAGTTTCACCATTCTTTTTCATTTATCTAAAATTGTAAAATTGCAAATACTTCTGATTAAAAAAACCAAAACTAATTAAACCTAAATAGGGAATTAGGTAGCTCAACTAATTTAAACTAAATGTTAAAGAGTTGGAGATCAAAGTTTAAATTCAAACAAATGACTAAATAGGAACAACTAACATTTGCTATTAAAAAAAATAAACCTAAACATTAAATTAAATCAATTTTAGTGTGCGATCGCATTGATGTATTTGTTATCCTCGTAAACTTAGGTCAGTTGTTAAGGACAATGTATAATATATATAAAGTCTGGGTTCGAACCTCGGACATAAAAAAAAATATAGATGTCTTTGTTAAATATAAACCTTTTTGAAATCATCATTAACATTGTTTACATTTGTTCCATGCTTGTTGTTATTATTTTTTCAGAAAAATATTGTTTAGATATACCAATGTGGTGTGACATGGTTTGATTTCTAGTTGTTGGTCTCAAATATAATAGAATTTAGATGTAAATTAAATGAAGTGGATGCACAAAGAAGCTCTTAGTATTTGTCTTATATTGCGTAAAAAAATGTATGTCTCAAGTGGATGAGTATCATAAATATTATATGTACTTATATCCATTTCATTTTAATAAAAAAAAAATCTCCTTATGACAAATTAAAATTGAATAAATAACATGATATGTTTTTGTCAAACTAGACCTAATATTATATTAGTTTTTAAGATGAATAGGTTCATAAACTTCTCCTTATGACAAATTTTGCACATAGGGTGTGATTGCCTGATTGGTTAAAAAAATAGGGAAAAGAAAGCGAAGTAAGAGAGAAATTGATAAGAAATAAAAAAAACTTCTCATGGTTAGTTTTAGAAGAAAGATAGAGAAGAGAAAAACTAAAAAGAGTAAGACCTACTACTTTTTTCAATTCATTTTTAAGTGGTAAA
>Ga0315913_1000444_pt1 | contig 36461 bp, 24 predicted proteins | sample MpolsnodulesMG_FD_207736 | JGI IMG/M metagenome (GOLD analysis project Ga0315913, IMG submission 207736) | Medicago polymorpha root nodule microbial communities from Los Angeles, California, United States - small nodules | ecosystem: Host-associated > Plants > Roots > Nodule | place: USA...
AAAGTCCTCACCCAACAATTCCGAAACAGCCATAACAATATCCTAAACATAGGAATATACGAACAAACAATAACTTAGAAATATATATGAATTTACCGTTTAATTAAAAAAATTTTTTAAGGGAAATGAAGTGGCTGTGATGAAACAAATTCCTTATCTTTGCATTTGTAACAAAATTCCTTCAAAAAAGATAATCCCTCCATCTGATTATAAACCAACATTTTATTTAGAGCCCGTTTGTTATAGTTTTTTTAAGAAAAAAAAACTTATTTTAAAAAATAATCACTTTTAAGAGTATTGTATCCGTTTGTTACAGATTTAAAAAAAAAAATCAGAATATAAAAATAATATAAAAAAAACTTCAAATGAGAAGCTGTTAGGAGCAGCTTAAAATAAAATAGATTTTTTTTAGAGGAGAGAGAAAATATAATTTAAAAGATTGAACTAATTTTGTAACAAAAAATCTTTTTTATATAGTTGTATTCAAACAAACTAGATTATTTGTTTAAAAAAAGTGATTTTTATTACAGTAAACAAACGCAAAATAGATTCTGATTTTTCATATAATCTCTAAAATATAATCTCTAAATTATTTTATATCAAAATCACTTTTATTTTAATCCGTAACAAACGGGTCCTATTCATTTCACACCTATTAAGAAAAAGTGAATTTCTTTCAAAAAAAAAAAAGAAAAGAAAAAGTGAATAAATGAAAAAAGAAAAAAATGATTTTGAGTGTCTTGTTGTCATTTATTAGTTCATTCTTCCTTATCATAAATGTAAAGTAGAATACACTATCAAAAAATGCAACGTAGAATATATTAAATTGGGAGTGATAAAAGTATATTAGTTAGAGTTATATTTTAAAAAAAAATTAATTTTGTATTAAAAAGTGAAATGAGTCAATTTTTTTGAGATAATAATTTTTTACAAATGGCTCACCACTTATTATAAGACGGAGCGAGTAAACTAAAATTATAGAAAATTTAAAACTAGTCTATTTTTTTATCTACAAATTCGCCCTTAATAATCTTTTATTTTTAAATTTTTTTAGGGGTTTATTTTTTAAATTTAAACTGTAGAATACATACAATGACTTAAATTAAAGTTTTATTTCAAAATATAAAAATATAATACAATAAAATAACAGTAAATTCTATAAAATTCGAGTTTACAAGTACACCAAATCTATAAATTAATAGTTACATAAGTTGTTTTGCTGAATTTTATTTTAAAAATTACAACAATAAATCAGAAAAATTCAGAAGCTTTTTTGTTGGCGAAATAAAATTATAACAAAAATTTAAGTCACGGTTTTTTACAACAAAAAAACTTACTTAAGAAGAAGAAACTTTTAAATAATGTTAAACTTTATTCATGGTGGTGGCTTACTGCTCGGAAACCCTTACTTATTTTTTTATATTAATATGTGGATGTACTAGAAGTTCCATAGAATATAACGTCCATATTTTACTTTTATGTTTGGTAGAAATGTCCGTCTTTTTGGTAGAATCACACGTTAATCTACTTCCCTTTATCTCCATTTGTTTTGTACTCGATTAATAGCAATAGTTTTTTTTTTTGACAAAATTAATAGAATAGCAATAGCTTATTAGCCTATAAGAATTTTTAAAAAGCTAAAAAAACAATGTGCAAAAATAATAACATAAGTACATAACCAAGTCTAGTTACCAAACCAAACTTTTGATAAAAAATACAAGTTGAACAATAATAATCCAGTCCCAAAAGGAATGAACTTCCCCACCACTCTCCATATTTGTGAGATACAAGAATTTTGGTTGAGTTCGTGGACTTCGAATATGTGTTATTGTTGAATTTAATTTGACACTCTCCTTCATTTTTCTTGATTTTCACGTGGAATTTAAATCACAAATCTCTTTTTTTTTTCTCCTCTTTTCATTCATCATTTGCTCAAGATCATAGTCTCGACCAAGCTAGCTAGCAAATAAAACTAAAATATGAATGAAAAGAAGAAAATAGGGGAAAAGGAAAAGAAAGTGTTTCAACTTAGCAAAACTGGATATACATAAACCGTTGAATGGCTTTGAGAAAAGAACTACACAAGATAAAAAGGCGTATATTTTACGGTACGCAAATACCAGATCAGTTTTAGAAAGGAAAATTACACTCAAAATAAAAATATGATTTTATTTTAAAATATAAAATGTCAAATTATAAAAAACATGATAATGAAATGTCATGTCATATTGAAAGCCAAGTGAAATTCTTTAGTCCCCTTATTTTTAAACATCATCATGGTAGATAATGAAATTCTTTAAACATTTAGTCTCCTCTTCACCTAAATTGAAAGCCAAGTGAAGAGGGAACCAAATGTTTAAAGAATTTTTTAAAATAGAGGAACCAAAATTGCGGAAAAAACAATAGGAGGACCGAAATTGTGGTTTTAGTAAAATAAGGGGACTAAAACTGATTTAAGCTTAAATTATTTGTTTTTATTAGAAAAAATTAATTAATTGTTCACATATATTGCATTTAACTACTAAATTTTTAGTCAATAGTCTACGTGACCAAAAGAAAAATATTAGTTTATTTAAAATAATTGTGTTACATTCTCCCTCTCTTCAATAAATTCATATTTTCTTGCACACACTTTATTTCACTCCCATAACAATTTACACATATTTTCTTGCACACACTTTATTTCACTCCCATAACAATTTACACATAGCAAAAAACAAACAAAAAGACTATTTTTAATTTAATTGAGAATGAGTAAAGTTGAAATAAGTGAGAAAGGTATAATTGAGAAAGTATACACTTAATAAAAAAAGAACAAGTTTGCTTTCTATGCATTGATATTGTAAAACATTAAATCACTATATGGATTTGAGTAGTTAATGAGCTCTAGTAAAGACAAACTATTTATGAGAATTTGAGTTCGATCATTGGTTGAAACTTGTCTCATTTTTTTAAGAACCGGAAACTTAACACAACAAAAAAAAAATCAATTTTGTAGGATAGTTCCTAAAATATCTATTTAGCATGATTTGATTGAATAATAAAACTGTTACACAGAGTGGATGCACATAATTTAGAAATTAATCTTATCAGAACAACGATGATAATCCGGTTTAAAAATCAATAAACTTCTCAATCACTTTCCATCCTTGAGAGTTGAGAGATACAAGAATTTTCCAATGGACTTGGTTGATTTTGTGGATTTAATGCACCAATCCATCCATGGAATTCATGCATTGTTGTTATCCTCTTTGACTTCAATTCCAAACCTCATTCCTCGAAGGCAACACCCAGCTGTATTACAAATGAACAATATATCTTCACCTTATTGAGAACCACTAGATCTTCTCCACTCTCATACTTAGCCAGATGATCGAAGAGTATCCTCCCTCACTTCATACACATTATGTTGTCCCTTCATATACTTGAAAACTAAACCAATACAACACCAAAAATATAAAATAGATCTAAAATTTAAAATAAATTATCTTGCATTTAATTTCAAAACTATACAAAATTTAATAACTTAACACAATAAGCACTATATTTTTTTCCTCTAAAAAAAGCACTATTTTTAAAAAATATAATGGTATGATCAATATCACATAAATATATATTTTATTGGTGAAAACTAATTTAAAAATAATTAAATCAAATACATTAATTAAGTAAAGATTGAATTAAGAAATTAAATGCTCAAATATGGGTTGAAATAAGGGTTGGTTGCAACAGCTGATTGCTTGTGTTTGAAGAAACCAGATCAAATATGAAAGTCCACTTCATATTGTCCATATGTTCCAAAGTGTTTTTTATTTTATTTTAAGAAAAGGTGTTTATAGCATTTCATTTATAATCGAAGATTCAATACAATTGAGTATATCATAATAAACTACGGCACTAGCTAATAATGTGGCCTCTAGCGAGAGTATGAGCTACCACATTGGCTTGTCGCCTAACAAACTCCACCCGAGAGTTAGAAAATTTGGAATGAAACATAGAACGAGACGCTTCAGCAATGTGCCCAAATTCAGATATATCATCTCGACTAGCAGTAAAAGCATCTTTCGTGATTTTTGAATCTACTTCAAAATCAATGTTGTCCATTTGCATATCACTCAACCATTGAATAACATGGAACAAACTAGGGGTGAGCAAGGAATCCGAAACCGCCCACCACCCGCAATGGCCGAGTCACCTGCGGGTTCACGGGTCAGATTGAAACGGGTCTCGGGTTCAAAAGTGATAAAATTCAGTTAGCACTGGGTTAGTGCGGTCGGGCTCGGTTCGTCAAAATCAAACCCAACATAGGCCGCACCCGCCTGATACAGTTACAAGGCTAGGCATACAAATATATTTTAGTTAAAGTTAGAATTTGACAAATGCATGTGCTTTGCTGCAAGATGCCTTATCCCACTTTTTTTATGTACTTTCTCCTTCTTTCAATGTTATCTCGTCCCATCAATGAATTTTAATAATGAAAAATAATTAAACATACATATATAAAATATAAAATAAGGCAACATTAGTTCTCTTCTCTCTCTCTCTCTTTCAATTGTTTCTTCTTCCTCCTAAGTCCAAACAGTGGTGTGCGTCTTTTTCCAGCACTGCCTTTCGAAAAGTTACCATATTCAACCCCATCTCATCCACAATTGCATCCTTTCTACTCTCCATCTCCGTCTGTGAAGTTGACAGCAATAACCGAGTTAACCGACCCGCCGAACCCGTCGTTCGTATAACCCGTCATCCGACCAATCCGTTGGCACACACGGTCAGATTCGGTGTGTGCCAACGGATTGGTCGGATTCGACCACCCATCTCAAGCCCATCTCCGACCGTGTGTGCCAACGGATTGATCGGATGACGGGTTACACACCTCAACAGAGTACACACCTTCAAAGTTCACAGTTTTGGCAAGGACAAAAGTCCTTTCGTCGTCTCGCAAGCAATTGCCAACACCGGTGCGGTTATGGGGGATAGAAAAAGCCGCGTCAACGTTACATTTCAAACGACCACTCGCAGGGGGCTGCCATTTGATCTGTTGTGGTTTAGCAGTAGCAGATGCCGCAAGAACAACAGCTGAACTGTTCACAGCAGCAGCCTCTTGCTGCAGACCGTGTGGTGCAGGCTGAGTTGTGGGCTGCATATCTGTTCGCAAACTGTTAGCGAACTCCCAATCATCTAGCATAACTTTAGCTCGTTCAATCACAGCTGCACATGACTCCGTAACATCCTCCCAAACCTTTAAATTACGGCATTTCCATAAACTCCATAATAGCATAACCAACTGTTTTGCCTGCACAGTAGAGAGATTCTGCAGAAGTGAAAAAATAGCCTCTTCAGCCGTATGAATAGTAGCAACAGAAAAATCAATATCAGTCCATAAACCGGCTCTTGTCCATACTTGAATCGCAAAGGGAAATGTAAAGAACAGATGAGCAAAATCTTCCTGACCAGAATTGCAATTTACATAGTCAGTTGGACAATGAACCCCTTTATCATGTAGTCTAACTCGGGTGGGCAAAACACCTCGACACATACACCAAACCAAGTTCTTCACTTTTGGTGGGACTTTGAGTCTCCAAATTCCAGACCAATTGCCCGGCCTGCGAAGATGTGACACGTCAATGAGTTCATTCACACATAACCGGTAAGCACTACGAACCGAGTAATGACCGTGTTTTTTAGCTTTCCAAATCAAACGATCTTGCTGCACTTGTTCAAATAGAGGAGTATTTAAAATTTGTGCTGCAATGTTGTCACTAAAAACCTGCCGAACCACAGGTTCATTCCACCGCTTTGCATTTGGATCCACAAGACTATTAATAGAAGTATGGCTGACAAAATGTGCTCCTGCTATATTTCCGTCAATACTGTCGCCATTACACATCCAAGGTTCATTACGGATAGGAATATTGTTACCTGAACCAATACTCCAACGTGCTCCGCCACGAACAATAAAGCGAGCCCAGAGAATGCTTCGCCACACATAACTTGGATTGTGCCCAATGGTTGCCGTAAGATAAGACTTGTTAGGGAAGTACCGCGCTTTAAAAATGCGAGACACAAGAGAGTCGGGTTCTGACATGAATTTCCACCCTTGCTTGCCTAACATCGCCAAATTAAACACCGAAAGATCTTTAAAACCCAAACCACCTTGAGTTTTATGCATGGACAATTTTTCCCAACTTAACCAGTTGATACCACGATTGGAGGATCTGCCATGCCCCCACCAAAAGGAGTTCATCATTCTTTCAATAGCGGTAATAAGCGTAGCAGGTAATTGAAAGATGCTCATGACATAAGAGGGGGAGGGGATAGCCTGCAATACTGACTTGATCAAAATTCCCCTTCCTGCTTTTGATAAGCATTTGCTACTCCAAGAATTTATTTTTTGCCAAACACGATCTTTAATATATGCAAACATGGCTGTTCTATCCCTTCCGATCATAGACGGAAAACCTAAGTACTTCCCTGTTCCAAGAACTGCACGCACACCCAAAATGTTTGTGATAGCATTCTTCCTCGTGTCAATGACATTACGACTGTAGAAGATCTCAGATTTTGGCAAACTAATGGATTGACCAGAAGCCTTCTCATATGTTAGTAAAATATTCTTCATGATGTGAGCTTCATCTTCTTCCGCACGAAAAAAGAGGAAACAATCGTCGGCGAAAAGAAGATGGGAAACTGGGCGCGCCCTTCTACACACCCGGGTTTCAGTAATGGCGCGCTTCTCCTCCGCATCACGAATAAGGGATGACAAGCCTTCAGCACAAATGATAAATAGATACGGTGACAAAGAATCCCCTTGCCGAAGCCCTCAACCCGGAATAATAAGTCCAACTGTTTCACCATTAACCAAAACAGAGTAGTCCACGGATTCAACACATAAACTCATCCAGTGAACCCATTTATGATCAAAACCCATTTTAAGCATAACTTGACGAAGATAATCCCAATCCAGTGAAAACAGAGTAGTTCCAAAGTTTGTGAAGTCATATTTTTCTGGTTTATATGATTATATCACGAACAAGGTTATGGTAAACGAAACAAACAATATTTCCCATCCATCATAGAGAGACATTGAGTTTTCTACATGACAATTACAATTACAATCAACAACAGAACAGAATAAAAAACGATGAAACCTTCTCCCAAGAAAGAGTAAAGTTTTCATGTTGGGAATGGCTATGTTTCAAAACAAAAACAGGAAGGTGTTACGGACAAGCATACATACACAACATATGAAGCCCTTAGGACAAGCATTAATGTCATGGTAAGAATTTATTAAAAAAAAAAATTAATATTAAACATTTTGAACAATAAATTAACACAATTTCCAATACATAATTTTTATTAATGGAATTCTTAACATGTGCCCTAAGAGCACAAGTTAACATTTCCCTAATAAAATTTATATATTAATCACTCTTAATTTGTCATTAATTAAACATTTATAACAATGTTCTATCAATACTTTGGCAAGCACAGTGGAAATAATTGAAGAGGTTGTTGCCAACCTAAGCATAATGATGAGACAACTTTGAATATCGTTATTGTTGAAATTGGATTCTCTCCGTCACTTCTTTGTCCATTGCTCTCCTTACTCTAAATTTCTTTGAGAGAGATTAAGAGGGACATGGAGAGTAAAAGAGCAATGGATAGAGAGAGTGAAGGAGATGATCCAACATCGATATTGAAGAGGAGTGGTAACTTAGAGGAGATCCATATAGAAACAATTTTATAATCTATCCACTAACAACATGATAAACTAAAAATTAAAGTAAATCGATGCTAAGTATGATATTGTTGTGATGATAATAATTTGTTTTTTTTTTAATTATAGGAGAATTCGTTTAATTATAGGACAATTCATATCTAGCACCGATTTACTTAGTTTTTAGTTTATCAGTTTATTCTGCTTCTAATCCGGGTTTTCTTTCATTTTTATTTTATCCATTTGTTCTCCTTCTTATCTCTTTAATCTTTTGTTGATTCTCCTTCTTATCCGATTTTTAGTTTAATTTGTTTAGTTTATCCCTATATTGTGCAAATAACAAATTCTTATTATTAAAAAAAACAAATTATGTATATATATAATTTTGGAAAGATAATTGGACTGAATTTTTGTTATTTCAATTATACACTTAAACAAAAAAAAGTTCTATAATAATGTTATATTGTTGGTGTTATTAGAAAGATAAGAATTAGCTCGGTTGATAAGGACAATACATAATATATGCAAGGTCCGAGGTTCGAATCCTGGACAAAAAAAAAAGAATTTTTGTTTTATTATTGTTGTAATTGATAAAGATAAATATGATTTATTGAGTTTGCTACATTTGGAAGTCACAAATATATAAACTCATAATTTTAATTTATATAAAATAACGTTGATAATATTTCAAAAAAAACATCGTTGATAATCTACCTGCGTTCCGCAATAAAAAGAACGGAAAGACGGGTTAAAAAAAAAAAAAACTCACGACTAGAATTGTTACTTTTGTAAGTTAGTTTCTAAAATATCTGAACAAATATCCACTTGACATAATTTGACTAGATATACATTTTTGTGATTATAACAAACCTTAAAAAAATTATGAATAAAAATAAATCATGGGTAATTTAATTATGAATCATACAAAAAATCATCTAAGAAAAAGTATCTAAATTTGTCCCATCAAAAATACAAATTGAGCAATAATAATCCAGTTCCGAAAGGAACGAACTTCCCAATCACTCTCCATCTTTGAGAGATACAAGAATTTCGTGATGGAGTTGGTTGAATTTGTGGATTTAATGCACCATCCATGGAATCAGTACCATTGTTGCTAACTTCTTTGACTTCAATCCCAAACCTCATTCCTCCAAGGCAATGTCCAGCTATATTGCAAATGAACCAATATCTCTTCACCTTATTCAGAACCACTTCATCTTCTCCACTTTCATACTTAGCCAACACTCCACTACTTGTTTCACATGATCGAAAAGTTTCCTCTCTCACTTCATACACATTATGTTGTCCCTTCACATACTTGAAAACTATACCAATATAACACCAAAAAATATAAAATAGATTTAGATTTAAAATAAATCATCTTTGAATTTAAATTCAAAACTAAATATTAAATTTTAATTATACTTTCAAAATTTAATAGACTAAACACAATAAGCCCTTTATTTTTTAAAGATAATGTTATGATATCACATGAATATCTTTTATTTTCAAAAAACAATATATATTTTAAATTATATCAAATACAAGAATTCAGTAAAGATTGAATTGAGAAGTACTACCAAGAACATCTCCACGGCTAAAGTTGTATCTCTCTGCCCATGTAGCATAATTTGTTTGGCTACTCCATTCATCTTGATCCCCAACAGCATAAACACTAGCCATGACACAGTTCAAGAGAAAACTACATAGCAAAATAAGAATTGAGAGTATGAAGGTACAGTTGTTGAAGAAATTTGTAATCACCATTTCTTTGGAAAGCTAAGATGTGATGAAACAGTGGTTGAAATAAGGGTGGGTTGCCACTTGCTACAGGTTTGCTTGTGTTTGAAGAAACAACTCAAATATTGGAAGTCCACATCATCGAATAATTTTGTCAATGTTCCAAGTTTGTGAAGTCACATTTTGGTTTATATGATTATATCATGAACAATATCTTAATGGAGAGAAGATCCTTACAACAAGGGAGAGAAAGTCCTTACATTAACACCATCAATAATTGGTACTCAAAAATATTTACACCACATACTCTAATGGTTTTAAAGACATAATTGGGGTTTTACACCTTAAAAGTTGGAAGGAGAGACCTTGCCGAACCGAAATGATTATTAACTTCACACCCAAGATAGGCCAAGTTATCATGTTTTCTGGTTTGCCAAACATAAGTAAAATTATTAGTACACTTCCTCAAAAAAAAATTCCCTAAAAAAAACATTTAAATTACTAGTACACTTCCTTAAAAATATATACTAAGTAGTTCTTAAACTATTATTAATCCATTGTATCAATCATTAATCCATTGTATCAAGTATTCTTTCCCTTTAAAAATAAAAGAGAAAATGATACATGAAAAATTGATGAAAGGGATATAGTCTTGAATTTGTCCCTAAAGTTGTGACTTCATGATCACGGTTTAAGTTATTTTTTATATTTTGGTTAAGTAGCCTAATGACTAGTGCTCACACATTTTGAATATAGAAAAGTGGGGTATCTGAAATTCGAACTCCAACTCCAACTAACTTAAGCTCATGGAGATTTACGGTTTAAGTTCTAAAACAGTATTTCTATAGGTCGAACGTAATTAACAATTTGAAGGTTATTAAACAATACAGCTGCCAGCTGAACCCCATATAAGTTGTCATGATTCATGAGTCGATTATACTTGTTGAAGTGGCAACAAGTAATTTTAATTTTAACAACCCATAAAGTGTCCAACAACTTATTTAGGTCCCAGTATTATAAAAAATGGACTTTGATTTAAATTCACGATTGAGAAGAATAAGATATCGGTTAAAATAGTAGGAAGCTACGTGGAGTTGGGTAAGGTAGTTTTTTTCTTTTCTTTCAGGGGAGTTGGGTAAGCTAGTTAACATTAGTTAAGTGTTAGTTAGATGGTTACGGTTACTATAGTTTTTTTTTTTTTTTTGAGCAAAATAGTTACTATAGTTAGATGGTTATAGTTTCTGAAGATAAACAATTACTTTTTTTTTAAAGAAAAGATAAACAATTACTTAAATCTAATCAATTAATTTTTGAACATAATTTTTTTAAAATAATTTATTTTTCATTTTGAAAAATATATTTTAGAAGGGAAAATAAACAAAGTTGAGATCTAAAAGCCAATTTTACATTTACGGAATTTTCTGCTTCAAGATCTATGTGAAAGATTATTGCTCTTCTCCCATCTTTTTTTGCTTATTCTCGTCCTATGTGAGTTAACTCACGCTGAAAAATACACATACGTGAGTTAACTCACACTCGACTATGTTGACGGGAATGAGAAAAACAGATGGGAGAAGAGCAATTAGGGGACCATTTATCCTTCCAACTTTTTAAAACCCTTTAACATGTGAGATGCGGTCCAAAGCCAAAACAGAGTGCTCGTGTATAAAGGAATAAGTTTATAGCGGCAACTTATACATTCATTGCTATTATTCTTAAATTTTTGTTTCAATTAATGTCAATCAATATTTTTAATTCTCCTACGTTCCAAAATACATTCTAAAATACATGCAGCAATCAACAATTTCACACAATTTCACACGTTTTGTTTTTAGAGAAACCACAACATACGTGCCAATACATAACTTTAACTATTATAATATCTTTTCCTTGAGAAAAAAAACTATTATAATATCTTTAATATCTATAATAAAAAATTATAAAAATTTGATATCATGAATTTTTTCATTGAAACTAATTGATCATCCTACATGCTAACATTTTAGTTAAAAAATATGGTCGAATTAAGTGATTTGAATAGTTAAGATTGTAAAAATGCGAAATGTGTTGCTTACGAGACTTGGAGGAAGTACCCACAAGACTCACCAACAAACATTGACAGCAAAAATGTCAAACGCTTAAACCAAAAAAAACATGAAGACTTATGAGCGTAGAAAAGGAGTGCAAGGGAGAAAGAAGAAAAACAAAATTGGTCATTCTTCAATTATATTCAATTCACCGAATCCTCACACGACACGAGTTAACAAACCAGTGAAAGACCATTAACAGAGACTTTCAAATACTCGAGAAAATCCAACCCTTTCCACCCTCTGTCCAAATATTCAAAAAATAAAAGTTCATAACATGAATGTTAGTAATGAACATTGCCTCCCCTCTACATGTGACCATACTCAAAGGGATATTCAGCCTGCTCTGTTAGTGGTTGCTTCTCTCAAAGGTTTTTGCTTCCAATTCTGTTCCTTCAATCTCCTAGAAATGAATTGGTCTTTTAAATAAGAGAAATAAAAGTTTTTAATAGTAGAAATCAAACTCAAGAACCTTTACACTTGTTGGTACCTTCAAATTGTAAGAGAGTGATTGGTGTATTTACTTTTGCTACAACTCTTTCAAATGCTTAAATTCCTCGCAATCAGCCCCAACTTCACTAAGTGACGTGAAAAGCTTTGGCACTATCTTGGCCAACATCAACTTGAAACCAACAGAGGTTGAATTCGGACTGCTATTGTCACTCACAGAGGCATCTCTAGTCAACGAGCCGATCAAGTAGCCTTTCATATATGCATCACAAGCCTTAAGAATGTAATGACCACGCCTTTTAAAATGTTCTTTGATGAGCACTTCAAAATCCTAGATAATTCATCACGAAGATAACAGTTAAATATACATTGCACGTCTAAAAGAAAAAAGAGAAATATTAACAAGACATTAGAATGCAAATATGGGATGGTAGAGACTCTATAGACTTCCTGACACTTATTTTGGGAGAATGGTAGACTTTCTGACACTTCAATACCTTGTTTACTACGGATCCCTTCAAGATTGAAATGTTGTTTTTAATACATACGATAAACACAAGCTACCTAAAGAAAGTGCTTTGTTTATTCTTTGCTAACCCTGCACCAACCCTTTTTTAATGGTGTAAATTTTCTATAATGATAGATTTAAATATACATACGGAGTCCAGTGAAACGAAGTATGCAATATTGCAAGTCGTTTAACTAATCAAAGATAAAATAGGGGCAAATAAAATATTTAAACATCATTCACAATCACCTTGGGTGGCTTCCGCATAAGATACATCATGGTCTTGCAGTTCAGTAAAAATGTATTCTCATTGTATGATAACGAATTCTTCTCTCCTTCAGCTGTTCCAGTCTGCTTATCATATCCAGCTTCATTGAAGTAAGGCTTGGAGTTGAGTACTAGCCCTTGTAGTGAAACTAGAACTTGAAGGATGCTAGAAGATTTTGGATCCCATACTTCATTGCCTCTGCCTGTCCATGTGTTTAGAAGGCTAAGGCAAACCTTCCCTTCCTCATACAAATTAGGGTTAATACGCCAACCACCTGAATGATAGTATGCTGACTGCACCATTTGAGGCCACGACAAAGAACACAGGAAGACATGAGATACATTCATGTGGACTAAATTTATATAATGGAATATATTATTTACGTCTCAACATAATAAATTGATGTAGCTTCAAAATAAGGCCTTACGGGTGGAACATCAGGATAATCTGGCGGAAGGTGAAAATCAAAGAAAAACAGCCCATCTTGGTAAGGAGTCCCAAATGGCCCTATAATAACTGCTCTCACAAGATCCATTCTATCTTCATAAACTCGTACATAGATTTCCTCTGTCAAAATGATTACATTGTTCACATTTATTGAAATGGGAGCATAAATACAATACAATATGAATGAATCTATTGTCACTGTTCACTGACCAGGAAGGTTGTTTTGTAGTATGCCCCAATCTTGTTGCACCTTCTTATACCATTTTCGTATGTTACTCTGCAAGTGGAGTGAAAAACATTTAGTGACCTCCAATCCCATGTGATATAACAAAAGAATTTATATTTTAAAGAAACAAGCATTTTAATGTATTTGTGTGCATACTCACATGTTCGATGCACCAATGATAAAAATTCAACAGTGTTGATATTTGATTTAGCTAAATCTAAAAATAAGAACCTAACCTACAATAAACTAATCTGTAATGATGATTAATCAATACTCAGGCAAGTGCATGCCTGTATATCTTGGTTAATATTTATCAAAGGAAGATGAAGCATAAAATAAACATGCAACTGCCTATTCATTTTTTCATTTCCCTGCTTTCCTCGAGATTAGAATTAAGGCAGAAGCAGTACCTGTCCATTTGCACCAATATAGTAATGGTCTAACGGATCTGTAACCATGTCAAAATGTTTCAAACTACAAGCATCATCGTCACAACTGGCAGGAGCCTCTTTATTCTTCAAGCTGCACAGTGTCTCAGATGCTTCCACATTTTCTGAACCTTCTGGAATAACAGACTCCTCATTTTTACAACTCTTGCTGCCCAAATTGTCACCATCAATGGCAATACATTCCTGAGAACTGGACTCACAAATTTTAACTGGTGACGAACATTCAATTTCACCATTTGACTGCACATGAACAGGATCCAAGTTCTTCTGTCCCCTGGAGAATATTCCAGACGCAAGTCTGGTTACAAATCGAATTGCTGCAAGTGGGACAGAAAGTGCCGCGGCCCTACCAGAGTCTTTCTCTCCATTCTCTTCTGCAACATTGCTTGAATTTTCCCTATTAACATCCTGCATGTAATTTTACATTATTATAGAAATAGACTAATAATAACCATAACCAACATCTCTAGTTGGCCCATGATATGTCTACCATAAAACAAATCCATTTATCGAAGGGAGGAACTGACACAAAAGACCTTTTCAAATGAAGAAAAATAAAGGATTTTGAAAGAAATCCTGCTAAAAGTAACTTTTTGATAGGAATCCTGCTAAAAGTACCAGGTGACAGATTTTCCCTTAGGCTTCCTCCGAGAAAGAAGCAAGTTTAAAAATTAAAACTTACTAATAACCACATTATAGTTGGAAAGAGAAACAAACCTCTCTGGAATCCTCTTGGACTTCCATTTCATCATCATCAACGGTTTCCCAGGTTGCAGCATCGCTTATATCACTCCCTGCCACAAGTGATTCAGCATCATCATCTCTACCAACCACATAGATTGCTTGGGGTCCAACCTGGAAGTAAAGTAAATTATAGATAGTGAAATACAAGTGTTGTATCATTAGACATGAACAAGTGCTTAAGAACACAAACATGCCATATATGTTTATACTAGATCCAATCTATTATTTTGCTTCTTGGATTATTTGCACAAAAATGTTTTGATTAAGAATCTAATCAAACCTTGTTTGAAGCTATGAATTGGAAAGATCCATAAACCAAAATTTATGGGCTATTTTAGCACCAACAAAAGACTGTTCAACATGCTAGCAAAGGATCTTTAGTAATCTCAGTAGCAAAAGGAACAGGCTACACTTGTTCCTAATAGTCACTGCTTTTCTATGACATGATTTAAGCCTATAGATATTAAAATGAATACAAATGACAATTACAATGTAGGTGATATAAAACCTTTCAGCAGACATTTAGAAAAAGACCACCCACTCAAAAGAAAATAAAAATATGACTATCAAACAATGGTAGAAACACATATCTACAACTCCACTATGATTTTATATTATGGCACAGGCAACAAATGTTCCTTGACTAGATATTCATACTCCACCTTATTTTGTATTCTATAACTCCACCTTAAGGATCATATATATTCACTCAGAAATTGGGGTTTAGGCCTAACTCAACCCCAAAAGCTAGCTCAAGAGATGGGGATTGCTAAATACCTACAAACTAACGTACGCAGATTCATCTTTCCCTCCTTTTCCTTAGTAATACTAGTTCAAACTTCTGCAATAAGTTTTGACAACTTTTATATCTAATCCTTATTGATTGGGACTCTATAAGCTGGACCAGATTTTACCAGCCCAACAAGCATCCTGAAGCAAAATCCTACACCAATTTCCACCATTTCACAAAGGTCTTCCTGAATCACTCTTCATAGAAACTGAAAGGCACCTTCGCTGATTGTAAGTATTATGTATAAAGTACTATTAACACTGAGGCACCTAGTAGAATATCTAATCACTGGGAAATTGAACATCCTGATTATGTTGTAATCATACTCGTACAAATTTTAAAACCTAGGCATTTCCATAGACAGAAACAACACAACCAGATTGCAAGTGGTGTATTAATGATGTGTACAAAACTGAATATAAGTAAACATGCAGCATTTATCTTTTACCAACAGAATGGGAAGAAATAACAGATAACAATAAGGAAATAAATTAAATGAGCATACCGTTGATACCATCCCATCAGCCCATGTAACTTCAATATCACCATTCTTAAGGCCAGTTATATTTCCAACCCAAGAGAGGTCTGAGAACTCCACATCAGTTTCGCCAGAAGATGCTTTTTCTGTCTGGGTTGCTGCTTCATTTTTATGTCCATTTTCTTCGTTTTCCTGCTTCGATTTCTCAGTAGACTCTCCAACAGAAGCTTCTAGACAGACAGACACGGGTGATAGTCTAACAACCACGTCCCCATAGCAGTACTCATAATCTGGATGGCCCTCTAGCTCATAGACACTTACAATTTCCTCGTTGTCGAATTCTCGGGGATCATCTGCCTTGGCAGCTGGTTTTATCCACCTCACACAAGCTGTCCGCTCTTTGGCATCAACACTCCTCACCACCCCAACTCGGCTGGTTTCACAATTATCCTCACCATCATCAGAGGTCTTCTCTACAACATATTGTTCTGAAACAAATTCATGATCACCAGGAGTATCAATAGGAATTAAACTTGTAGAATCTAGTCCACACTCTATCGTTCCATCCTGCCAAGCAACATCAATTCTTGTCCTAGTGTTGACAATTTGGAGAGCTTTTTCAAAGCTTTCCTCTTTCTTCCGGGCTCTCTTTTCTTTCCTGATGACAACTTTCCTTATTTTCTTGCGGTGAAGAGGCCAAGCTTCACGGACAGGATCCTTTGATACTGATATAGAACTACCACATGAACTAGATTCACAAGAAGGATTATTTCTATCATTTCCATCATTCCCTTCCAAAGCACCCACTGGATCAAGGTCCATAGTATCTTTATTCCCATTTGATTCCTCAACTGTAGCGTCTTCTGAATCACACCCGCTTCCTGTTTGATTAGAATCTAATTCAATGTTAACAGAATCGTTATGTTCCAATTTTGATTTGTTTTTGTTGATGGAAACAGAAGATGACAGTGCAGATGAGTGTAAAAGACACCGGTCACCCAATTGCCAATTTGCATGAGCAAAACAAGACAGCAATTTTAAGTTTTTTGGACTCTGTTCCTCAGCTGGGGCAGCAGAAGAATATGGCCCATGACCTGCAGATGCTATCCAATAAACAAACACTGATCCAACAGTAACATTGGTGACAGTACCTTCTAACCTACTTGCTTTCCACAAGCCAGACAACCATCTAGCCATCTTGAAGATGGATGAAGACTTGGCCCTTACACGTTGCCCTGGGTAATAAGGGAAATGTCCATCTTCAAGAATATTGTTCTTCGAAATTGGTTTAAGATCCATCGGATCCGCTTTGGAGACTTTACAAACTGAACCATCATCAAATAAGACAGTCACATTATCCAAAACATCATCAACTTTTCCTAACCAAGACCCGAGCACCACGTAATCTCCAGCAGTGAAATCCCTGATACGCTTCAAGTCTTTAGATGAGACATCTTTTATGATAGATCCATCATGGGCCAACAAATCCACAGATATATTGACATCAACGACAACACCCACTTGCCCGGTAGGGTCAGAGGCCGAAGCTACAAAATCACTATGTAAAAATCCACGATCAACAACTTCTACATCACTGAAATTCTGTGTGGATTCAGATTCATCCATCCAGAGTACACGTAGCTCGTTAGTCTGAAGAGCAGCAGTCTTACGGTGCACAGAAGCATCATTCCTATCAGAATTTCTGCAACCATTATTACTTTCATCACCTTCCTCAACATCACCCTCCTCACCCTCATCATCAGTGACTCCACTATCTGAATCGGAATCTGAATCTGAATCCGAATCAGAATCACCATTAACTTCTGTCACAATCCCAACCATCCCAGAGTTTTTATTCTTGACAACATCTTGTCTATAAATTTGCATAGTATTACTTTTCTTACAAGAAACTCCATCAGGTTCGGCATTAGCATTTTCAGCCGGCTCTTTATTTTCAGAATGTGCTTCATGTTGTGGAACTTCCATCTAAAATCATATAATATCAATAAGAAAACTTAAATTCAGCAATTGAAACAAAAAAAACTTATCAAATCAAGTTCTACTTCAAAGAAAAAAGTTACACCTCTTCCATAGTTTTAAAATTTACTTAGAAGCATGAAACAAAATCTGTCCTTAACTAAATAACAATAATAAACAGAAATATTCAAAACAAAAAAAAAAAAAAAATCAATAAATTGGGGAAAAAAAACAAAGGCATAAACTTTTATCTATAAGCACAGAAAAAAGCTAAAAAAAGAATAGTGGATCTGAAATAACGTCACAGAATCAAACAAAAACATGGTTAAGCTGCCAATTACAATCTAGTTTGTGAATTCAAATTCATACGCGCACAACATCATGGATAATAAAAATAAGAATCTAAAGAAAAAAACACGGATTAACATAACCTGAGGTAGCTGAAAGAATAAAAAGAAGTAATCGAATAAGAAAGGAATGAGGTAGCTTTTGAGGTTGAATCAGGGTTGCGAGAGGTTAATCGTTGAGGAAAATGAATATTAGGAATTAATTGAAAAGGATGATAAGAAAAGCTATAGCTGTGGGAATAAAAGAGAATAGAAGAGAGAGAAATTGAAAGTGAAGCTTACGAAGAAAGAAGAATGAGCTCGGTCGCGTTTATTTATCAGAAGAAGAAGAAGAAACAAGTCTAGTATTTGTTATTGCAATTTGCAGCGGCGTAGGGACAATTTCGTGAATCCTTGTTGCTTTGTAATTTAGGGATGCCAAAGTATGTTATATGTATCTCCGATCCATCCCATCGGATAAATATGATTTTCGTTTTGGCTCGTTATATTATTTATCATTTTTGTTTTAATTCAATCTTTCAAAAAAATAATCTATTATAAACTTCGAACTTAAGATCATCTCTTGTAATTTTTATTTTTTTTGTTTTAGTAAATCATATCAGTATTAATGCATTGGATTTTATTAGAAGGTATGGATGACTTTTTTTTTTTTTTAAGGAATCATGGATGACCTTCTAAGAAGGCATTGTTTGAAAATTAATATATAATCTATTAATTTAAAGTATTAGTAGATATTCATCAATAAATATTTTTTAATAGGTTTCTTTAAAGAAAAATATTTTTTTTTATGTTTACATGCGGTTTCTTCGTTCATCTTTAAAGTCACAAAAGAAATTAACAAAAGAAAATATGCATAATTTCAAATTCCCCGAGTATTGATTTCCTTTATCATCACTACTTCAATTTATGTGGTTAAATCTCAACTAGATCGGGATCCTTCATTCTAAATACTTTTGATTTAAGGATTAATTCAAGTAAATTATTTTTCCTTTTCTTTTTTTTATTAGTTACTGTTGTTTAATGTATTTTTATAGTTTCTCACGGTAATTATATTGTAGTCCGGCATAACTAGAAAGATTAGGTTTTGCAGCTTTATACATATGGTGTTTGTTTCACATATATAAAAAAACAATTGTATTTGACGAATATTAGACATTATGTGATACATTTCTCAATTAAATTTTGATTATTAATCGGTCATACTGTGTGACTGTAATTTGGATCTAACTCTCACTAATAAAAATAAAAATATTGAAATTGATAAGTAGGAAGTTATGATCGAGATTCAGACTCCAGTCATTTTATTTATGCATGTGAGTTTTTAATGATTATAGCTATTTCTTCTATATATAAAATAGTTAATTATACTTTTGAGCCTCAAAATATTTCTTTGATATTCATCCCAACAAAATTTAAATTTTTTTTTGAATATTTTTATTTTTATTTTTATTTTTATTGCTACCAAATTGAGATTTATTATCTCCTTATGTGTTTAAGAGAAGATCACGCGACTATTTCATGTAGTCTAAAAATGATTAGTTGGTAAAGAAACATGATTATGTCTTACAAAATTATATAATTTTTTTTGAAGGAACAAAATTATAATATTTGTTCCTTACAAACAAATATGTTTCTTTTAAAATAAATGATAAGAATAAAAAAATATTAATTTTAAATTTTAGAAGAATGAAAATCAAAACTTATTTTTATTTTCATAAATCAAAAATAGTAGTTTCAAATTTGAATTTTACTGTTCTCGTGAGCTTAGCTCAGTTGGTAGGACAATGCATAATATATGTAAGGTTTGGAGTTCGAACCCCGGCCACCACAAAAGAAATTGAAATTTACTGCTCTCAAAAAAAGTTTTAAAATTTACTATTTTTACTTCCCTGAAAAAAATTACTATTTTTACTTCCCTAAAAAAAATTACTATTTTTACTAGAATCAAAATATATTTGATTTTTTTAGAAAAAAAAATACATGTTTGATGTTTTTATACAAGATATATATTATTTTTTTCCGGTAACACAAGATCTTTAATTTTATATTTTTATGGAAGATCTTTAAATTTTATTGTTTATTGAGAAGACTGGTTCTATTCTTTTTTAAATTGAATTCTTACTTTAAATAATGTACTTGTTTATTATTTGAAAACCCGCCCAAAAATTATGACAGCGACAAAATAAATTAAGAAAACTAATACTGGTAGTGGATATTTTTCCCTGTTAAAGAATAAAGACGTGGAATACTAGCCAAAGGAAAAAAAGAAAGAAAGAAGCAAAGTAATGAAAATGCTTTTTTGGATGATGCAAGTTTCATATTGTTGAGAATCCATTCAAAAGTAGTCTTTTGTCCCAAGATATTAGTGCCTGATTTTAATAGCTAAACGTAAAGTATAAATTGACTAATTTAGATGTTGATAAATATATGCTTTTATTTCTTAGTAGTTTGCTTATTAAGTAGTAATTAGCATCATTCATTATCTATGATTGGACTTTGACAACATTATTATACTTGTTGAATAAATTCTCTAATCAACATTAAACTATACTTAAAAGAAAAAGGAAATTTTAGCATCAAAAGCAAATAACACAAGTTCATTATCAAGGCAAGATGATTGTGTTACTAAGTAGAGCTATTTAAGTTGTCCACAATCAAAATCGGACTTCTTCAACAATTGAACAGCTAGGAATGTAGCCAGAATTTTATCCCTCAAGAAGTTGACAAATTTTGAACCACTTTGTTGAATATAACCCACAATATAAGATGCAGTAATGAGATCAATGCATCTCCATTTTCTCTCATTTGCATATTTCTTCAAACTTTCCTCAATCCTTTTGTATTCTTCTTCTTCTTCTTCTTCATCCTTTGGTTTCTTGGAAAAGGCCTCAGCTAAGCTCCTTGCTAAAACCACCCCGTCCTCTAAAGCACAACACCCCCCTTGACCAAGATCAGGTGTCATGGGGTGTAAAGCATCACCAGCAACACAAACATTTCCTTTACTAATATTTCCAATTATTAGCTCCCAAGGATGTCTATATTTCAATGGAGCTGATTGAAATGCATCTAATTCAGTGTTTTCTATGAAACATCTAACATCGCTTGACATCTTGTCTAGTTTGCTTACCACATATTGTTTCAGATTAGCAGGGTCTCGTGTTAGCTCTTTATCTGTAAGACATGTCAAGAAAGTGGACTATTATTTCATTTTTTGCGTTGAAACCAATATTCTAAATTTTTTACAAATCGGTCAATTGGTTGAATCGAGAAGTGATTAGTTCATTAGTTGGTTTGATCATAATTGTACTACAATTTGGTTGAACAAATTAAACCATGATTTGGAGGTCTCATTGGTTTGATCTCCGATCCAATCCGATTGTAAGAGAAAGAAAAATTAATTTGTATATGCAAAAGAAAGGGTATTATTCACCTTGGCTGATAGGAGTCCATGTGAAAAACCAATAAACACTTTTGTCATCACATGGGATAGCCCCAGCTCTAAAACCTTTGCCAAAGTACTGCATGAACAATGGTTCAAGCTTGTGAGTGGTCTTCAACTCTGCATAACCTCTCGTTGCATATCTCCCTGTGTTAGAGGCCTCTTTGAAGCCTAACCACTTTGCCACCACAGAGTTTACTCCGTCACACCCAATCAATACCTTTTCCGCAAATTGCAAACAATAATGATTTTAGACTAATTACTTGAACTCTCAATGGAAGTTGTTCTCTAATTACCTTGGTTTTGATGGTTGTTCCATCAGCAAGATGTAGTATTTTTGAGAAGCCAGATTCCTGAATAGCAACAACCTTTGACATGTACCTAATGGTTCCACTAGGAAGCTCATTGGCAAGTGCTTCCAACAATAAATTTCTTCCAACACAACGAACTTCACGGGATCCACTATAGCATAAAAACATACATCATGGTAAGAACTTCATATCAAATTTCAGATTAAGTATTTAGAAAAATTGTAACACTTCTAGAATTGTAGTAGAAATTTATAAAAGTCTTGGATGAATGTTAAGACTATATAATATAATATGTTCATTGCACTTACTACTTTCCTTTCTTGTCCATGAAAGACGTAGTTGATGTTTGTTGCCCCATAACCAAAGAAGTAGTCACATTCCTGCACTCCAATTCAAGTTCTTTTGTTTCAGCCTCTCTTGGCAAGGTCAACCCGCTAATTAATACTACTATAAACGGACAATGATATTTGAAGAAGTCTAACTTCTTAAACGGACTTATACATAACCAAAATGTCTATTCATTGAAGAAATATTTTAAAATATACATCCACATGCACAAGAAACAAATTTAGTATATTGTCTAATTTTCTTTAATACGTTTCAAATCAAATTATTAAATTGTACTTTGTACTTATCAAATTGTTTCGAGGACTGTTGAGGTCTAGCACAATAGTTGATGTCTAATTTGTGTGAGATTGATTCCTATGTATAAAAAATTGTAATAAAGGGGATGTTTTATCAAAAAATGAACTGGTATGCACTTTTAATCTCCAATTTTCGTAGATTCATGATTTTGGTCCTCTATTTATAAATAAAAAATAATAATACAGTTCTCAATTGTTAAAATTTTGGAAATTTTCTCCACATCTAAATATTGGACTTGTATTTGCTGATAGATCATGTTAAAGAATGAGGTAAGTTACTAGATGATGTGAAAATGTTCATGAAAGGATATGATGTTAAAATGCATTTTGTTTTTAAAATCTGATTCTTTAGGGTTTAGTTATATTTTATTTTCATTTTTAGAAACTTTAGTAGGGAGGATGTGGTAGTTTGTGTTGTACTTACCCATGAAGTTGTAGATGTTGGTGGCGGAGGATGTCTCCAACACCAACAACATCCAACGCCTTCCAAGCATTTTCCCATACTGTTAAAGCAAATCCACCAATTCTCAAACTATCTGAAGATTCTAATACCAAGCTTTTAATGCCCAATCTACAATCATCAACATTACTATCAATTATATAGATGGAACAATTTCAATTCTACATTCATCTTAGTGAAATTGGACTCGAGTCTCCTAAACAACATCTTAATTCAGATCTTACAAATGAAAAAAAAATTGTGATTGAGACTGAAAATTAATCATTGATAAAAATGATCATAAATAATTTGCACCAATAATAGAGTAATATCTTCTAAGTCCATGAATTTCGTGTTTACAATGATTGGTTTTGTCATTCAAAAAAACTTAACGACGTAATTTGTTATCCGCTTACCTAGTTACCTTCCATTCATGTGTTATTTTCATGTATATAAATATAAATTATAAATGGACTCTTACCTTTATAATAAAAAAAAATGGATAATCTTTTGTGGACACCTCATATATGGGGAGACCTAAAAATAAATATTATTTAAAATTGTTTATCCAAAATTTTAAAATTTATGTATAAATTATTATGATACTAATGGTGGTAGGAGGCGGCCAACCATCATCGATTTCACTAGAGGCCAGTCTTGGGCCATGGGAGCTCCGCCTTCAACTGACCACCATAAACCATCATCAATGGTGAAATGTCGAATAAGTGTTTGGGTGTAGACATATCATTACACTGATAAAAGAAAATAAAAAAATAAAAAGATGATCACTATACAGATATAGAGAGAAAGAGTACCTGTGAAGTCCTAAGGATGTTGTGAGGCCAGCAATTCCAGCTCCTACAATCACAATATCTTTTTCAATAACAGTTTCCATTACTAAGTATATAGCTCACTATCCTTTTAAGTTTTTATTAGAATAGAAATATATAGAATGGACAGAAGCTTGCTATATAGGTAAGGATGATGGTTCAAAGAAGAGCACCGCAAGAAGTTTATTTATATATAATTGGACGAAGGTGATATCATAGTGCCAACAATAATTTCATTTCATGACGACATGACATAGTTATTTTCCTAAATAAATATTATTTTAACAACTTTTTGATTGGTAAAAAAACTTTTTAACAACTTTTAGTTTGTCCAATACTGTAAATGCATATATAATTTTGATTTTCTTTTAAACAAAATTTGTTTAACATTTGAATTATTTTAAAATTAGTTACATAAAAACATGACATGGTATAAAATGATTGGATGAAAGCACATACACAATCAAACTTTACTTTGTCTACCTTTGATTTTTTTAATTATTTAAAATTAAGTCTTATTTTTTAATCAAAGTTGGTATTCATGGATAAAGACAATTGACTTTTTAGTAATTTGCTTCCTATGTTCTTTTTTAATTGTCAAATTTGAAGAAATTTGTTATTCATATTTAACTACCTTTTTAAAGTTGGTATTAATTTTTTATTCAACTTTGTTTACAAACGACACATAAAAAAAAATTGAGGGAACAATTATCATAATTCATTCATCATGATTTATTTATTTTTTTACAAGATCATTCATTAATTATGATAGGAGTTTGGACCTTGACTACAACAACCTTTGCTCATCATCATCAAATAATAGTGAAGAAAGAAAACTATTGGCATCAAAAGCATAACTTACAACTCAAATTCATTAACATGGAAAAAAGAAAAGCGACATTGTGTAAGTGTGTCACTAATTAAGGGCTAATTGAGTTTACCACAATCAAAACCAGACTTCTTGAATAACTGACCAGCTAGTAATGGAACCAAAATTTTGTCCCTAAAAAATGTAACCAGTTTTGAATCAGCCTGCTGAATAACACCTGCAATATAAGCTGTAGTAATAAGATCAATGCATCTCCATCTTCTTTCATTTGCATATTTCTTCAACCCTTCTTCAATTCTTTTGTAATTCTCCTCCTCCTCTTCTTCCTTTGGTTTTTTGGACAAGGCCTCAGCTAGACACCTTGCTAAAACCACCCCATCCTCTAAAGCACAACACCCCCCTTGACCAAGATCAGGTGTCATGGGGTGTAAAGCATCACCAGCAACACAAACATTTCCTTTGCTTATATTTCCCATTATAAGCTCCCAAGGATGTCTATATCTCAATGGAGCTGAATGGAAAGCATCTATCTCTGTTTTTTCTATGATAAATCTAACATCACTTGGCATCTTCTCTAACTTGTTTAACACGTATTGCTTCAGTTTAGCAGGGTTCTCCATTAGCTCCTTATCTGCAACATAAGTCAAGTTGATGCATTAACATGACAATGGTCAAAACACTTTTGAATGTTTGATTTTCAAACATTAAAATTTTTGTTCTCAAAGAAACTTCTTAAAATTTGATTATGCCCAACTCAAATCTTTAAAATTGACTTGTAAGGTAAGATATGTCTCTCACTTCTTTCTTAACAATTTTTAGGCTATATCCCATCTAATTTTAGACTCTGAACACACTTCCTTACATTTAGATTGTGAATCGCGTTGTTCAATGCCATGTGGTTCAACAGGTCTTGGATGTGCTCTGATGCTATATTCGGATTGAGATTTGGCCTAACTCAACCTTATAAAATCGACTTATAAAGTAAGGAATATCTCTAAAAAAAAGGTAAGAAATGTCTCCCACCTATAAATACTTTTTATGACCATATCTTGTTCAATTTGGGGACTCTTAACAAAACTCTTCATACAAGCAACAATTAAGACCAATCTGAATCGAAACAATGAGTCCACTTTCAGCATGCTTAAAAAAAGGGAATTCACCTTGGGTGGTAGGAGTCCAAGTGAAAAACCAGTAAACACCTTTTTCATGACAAGGAACAACTCCAGCTCTAAAACCTTTGCCATAGAACTGCATAAGCATAGGCTCAAAACTGTGATTGTTTTCCAACTCTGCAAAACCCCTAATTCCATATCTACCTGTATAAGTGGCCTCCTTGAAGCCTAACCACTTTGCAACCACAGAGTTGATTCCATCACATCCTATCAATACCTTTTAAATTACAAATTACATTCATGTATCGGTTAAAGCAAACAAGGTCGAATTCGTAATACTTTTTTCTTCTTATAATGCATGAACAAAAAAAAAATTATTTGATAGTCATAATGTCATGTCACACATATTGTTTACCTTGGTTTTGATGGTTGTTCCATCGACAAGATGTAGTATTTTAAAGAATCCAGATTCCTCTATAGCAACAACTTTTGACATGTACCTAATGGTGCCATTTGGAAGTTCATTGGCAAGGGCTTCCAACAATAACTTCCTTCTAACACTTCGTAGTTCACTACATAAATCGCAAAACACACTCATCATGACAAGAATTTCACATCACATTTAAGAAGCCTGTCCTCTATATATTGATATTGAGTAGCAAAAATTGAATAAAACATGCCGGTTATTTTTAAACTCAATTGAAACATTATAGATACAATAAATAATACAATTTTGTACTTACAGCTTTCCTTTGTCCCTGAAAGACATAGTTGCTAATTGCTGTCCTGTGATCAAAGAAGTAGTCACATTCCTGCACCCAATTCAAGTACTTCAGTTTCATGTTCAAACCAACATTTTCTTCAAAGTGCTTTCACTCTTTTCATGTTATGTTCAGTTTTTTTTTTTTTGAGATATTTAAGGATCGTTGATTTACTTTTTTATAATATCAAAAACACTAAGTTGGTAATATGCAAAATACCCATAAAGATGTATATGTTTGTGGCGGAGGATATCTCCAACACCAACAGCATCTAAGGCTTTCCAAGCATTTTCCCATATTCCTAAAGCAAATCCAGTTACTCTCAATGTGTCTGAAGATTCCAATACCAAACTTCTTACACCTAACCTGCCATCGATAATAAGGAATATGTATGCATACATACATCTCTATAAGAAATAAACACTAGCTTAAATATCATCACACTAAAATACTCATATAGAATTGAAAAGGTAGATGGTACCTGTGAAGTCCTAAGGCAGTAGTAAGGCCAGCAATTCCAGCTGCCACAATCACAACATCTTCTTCAACTATTTTTGTTGTTTCCATTACAAACAAATTAAAATATATGATATGAGAGTAACCTTGATGTGTTGTATTGTATGCAGTGGAAATTAGTCAACCCTTCTACCTACTATATGTCTTTTTTTTTTAGTCATATCTATTCCCTCCGTATATATTTTTATTATATGATGAATTAATTAATATCAAATATTAAAGCTTTTAAGGAGTGCTACTGCTACTGCTACGTATCCAGAAGAAGATATATTTAGTAGCAGTACTAGTTGACAAAGATCGTGACCCAAGTGCTTACGATAAGCGCCATACCGTACGTATTTTCTCGTAAAATAAGTTTATGTACCATCCTATTCTTAAAGAAATAGTAGAATAAAAGCATATGAAGCTTTCGTAATTGTGACGCCCATGATAGAATAGAATATTTAATCATCCATGAAACCGACATAGTTTATTTATTCACATTTTGAGAGGGCCTGACAATTTAACTATCTTAATAATAATAATGCTCGATAATCCAGGTGAAGAAAAGCATCATATATGGGTTGAAGTTATGGACAAAATCTGAACATCCAAAGGTTAGGCCTGAGGAGACAACCACGGAGGTTACTAACATATTTAATGTGAGGATAATAAGAGTATCAGATTTATTTATTTGATGTCGTTAAGTCTGATCTAGAGATTAAATTGACATCACACGTATACGTTAATACTTGAGATAATCTCACTCTATTGTGGTTAAGATTTGTACGGACCAATTACGATCCATAAAAAATTCAGTGTAATTGTTATCAGAGGATGAAGTACATTACTGTTACTAGAATTCACAAAACCTCTGTATCGAAGAAAAAAAATCACAACCTGTACCAATATCACTGCAAGCTACAACGGTAACACTAATAAGATGCTTGAATAAAACCAATATCCCCCCAAAACAGGTGAAGTAGAGCAACTGCAGGCTCCTAAAGGCAGCACCTTTTAACTTCTTATAAGTCATAAGACAAATCAAAGTTCCATGTGGGTGAGGTGTATATAACATAACTTCGTTAAAAATCTTTCTCAAATACTTCTGAGAATGCCAATTTCTGCTACAAGATTCCCCATCATTCCACTACTTGATAATGGACCCCCAAGAACTCATTTACTGTCTGGGAATCGATCCTCATATGACTGGGGCACCTGTCATCATATACAGGATTTATTAAACTTCTGGTTAGGGAAAAACGTAAAATATCCAGAAAATTAAACAACGGAAAATAACGCCGATCAAATGTGTACCATAAAGCTTGCAGTGATCATTTTCCCTGCAAACCATCTTCCATGTAAGCAACGCTGTGCACTTATTGCAGATTGGGTATTTTCAAATCTTAAGTAGACAAATCCGGCACTCCTCCTGCTCACAGAAACAATAATTCAATGAAAATGTCATGATTTTGCAGTCTCATAGGAACACAAGAATTACTGATTGACTCACTTATCAACATATATATGTTTTAAGTTCCCAAACTTAGAGCATTCTGCTTCAACATCTTCTTTAACATCCAAATCAAAGTCTGGTTCCTTCTGCATCACACAATGCCAATAATATCATTAGACATAACAAAAGTATGGGGAAAACTTTCCAAGTATAGGAGAGCAATTTAGCCACCTCATTTTCCGGATCAAACATATTCTTTAACAATAAGCATTCACTTGGAGTGCCGATTGTATCAATAGTAGGACTTGTCAGCATTGGAATTTGGAGACCTCCACATGGCATTCCAACTCCTGGGGCGGGAATAAGAGCAACTGCTGGTATGTTTCCCATTGCTTGCAGATTAAGGCCTGTATTGTTGACAACAGAATTTCCCAGCAAACCAACCATACTGCAAAAAATGTCACAGAAGGTAAGATTATACATTGATCTCAAAATATGAAAACCAAAATGGCAGGGGGAAAACCTTGATGCAATGCCACTGCGATCCAACTTCTGCATGAGTAATGCTCGGGAAGAGGCATTCAAGGACTGAAAATTTAAGAAAGGTCAGCAACAACATAGGTTTGTATGAAAAAATAATTCAAACTAATTTATGAAAAGGGCAACTTGGTGCTATGAAGCATTCACCATCACAGGGTTCAAGAGTTGGATCCATTTTTTAAATATAAATTACATAGAAATATAGTTGAATATAAATTTAACTAACTTCAATTCAAGTTAATTTATATTTGAAAAAACATAACCAAAAAATGTACCAATTTTCAAACAGAGACAAGCATACAGGTGCAGCTAACAAAACGAAATGCTCACTGATTTGTCGGATATCAAGATCATTGAAATTTGTTACTTGTTGAAAGAGAAGGCGGAGAGACTTCTTATATGTGTATATTTAATAAGCCTATGCTTCATTAGTTCATTTCAAGCCAAGCATGATACCAATATAAACAAGAAGTACCCAAATTGAAAACCATGTAAAGACTAACAGCAACAAAGTAAGCAACCAGGGCAACTAATGGTATACCTTGGACAGTTGAGTTTTATTACTGAAAATTACCAAGTATGTTTGGAACAGCAGTGGGATGAAGCTAAACTCACATTTTTTTAAAGCTACAATTCTTAGCTTGTTGTTTTCACAGAAAATGGGACATAAGACGTGCCGTGCGGCGAAAAGAATTGAAACCAAACACATGCTAAGATTAAAAAAAATATGCCGATACAGAAATAAAGAATTACTATAGAGAACTTAATCAGCCATTTTTCTGAAACATGTAAAGTATTTACCGAGCATTAATTTTCTAGATTATATATCATCATACAAACTAGTAATATTCCTTAGACGTCAGACTCTTATAAATTAATGAAATCATCATCATCTTCGAGAGAAACAACTAAATATGGAAATAAGGTGAGACAACACTGATTAATTGCTAATATATAACAAACAAGAGCCTAAACTACTCCAATAAAAATAGAGTAACCAGGTTTACTCACATATACAACAAAATGTGAATGTTTTGTTACCAAATGTGGCTGTTACAATGCATTAGCGGAGCTCAGTGTACAATTTCTAATAGAAAGGATATGTGTGTGATTTTATAAAAAATTAAGAGGTCTAAAACAATTTTTCTGAGGAACATATTACTTACCAATCCACCACCTTCAACATCATCAATATCACCAGTATTTCCGCCGAATTCTTGCATTCCAGATTGATCAGTAACAGCTGATACCTAAGGAGAAAAATAGGCAACAGGTAATCCAATTTAGATCCTCTAGTCTGCGTAACAAACGTCAGCAGAATATCCACTTCCTGAGAACAAGTTCAAGCCAAAATCAAAAGCACGTATAGATATATAACCCTTAATATCATCATAGTATTCTAACAGTTTCTGAAAATCTATATTGTTATTTGTTAGCAGGGCCTCAATTAAATTTCTGCATCTCATTAGAAGCAAGGATTGGGGTTGTGGAGAATCAGAAGTTGACGAATCATGCTGAAAACTTTAGAAGGGTAATAACCAAACCACCAATACACATGTTACAGATAAGCGAGAAATGAAAACTTAGTCTGTAGAGGTTAGAAAGGGAAGAACAGGCCTCTCAAATAGATGTGAATGGAAAAGGAGACATAGTCCGGTCCTCTCAAATACTTGTGTTATCTGTTTTCTTAATTTTTCCAGTTTCAAAAAAGTTCAGCACACTGCCTTCTGTTATTGTGATAGACCCATTATTACACAATTTTATCATAGAACGAATATGAAATAAGCACAGAGATAGTGCTGGTGTAACGCAACACGAGGAGAACACTGCACCAGGAAAAGTGGGCTAACAAGTCCGTGTGAGGAGGAGGACAGGCATAGGAATGGGAGTGAGAGAATGTTTAGGGAGGGGGTAACAGAAAGGAGAGGTAGCAATTGGAGAGTGTAGAGAGAGAAATGGAATCATTTCCATATAATGGGGAGGTGGGGGTTGGTTGGGTGGAATGAGAGAATTTTCCGAGTGTAGGCTGGGGAGAGAAGTCAGTCGTACTTTCAAGGGTTAAATATGTTTTTGGTCCCTATAAAATTTTCAGATTTCAAGTTTTAGTCCCTATAAACTTTTTTATCAATTTTTTCGGTCCCTCAGAAAATTTCATCACAACTTTTGGTCCTTGCATTTAAGTAAAATTAGTGTATCCTTCAAAATTTTGTATTACTTTTTTATGTTCATGTTTAGTACATTATAGAAACCTCTCTTGCAAAAGTTTGATTTTTTTTAACAAGTGATGAATTAGATATGAATTTTAAAGTTTTTTGCGCTTAAAAAATCATATTTAATTCATATGTTGCTAAAAAATTCAAATTTTTTGTAGAAGAGATTGTTATAAAATTATAAACATCTCTATAAAAATTCATTCAAAAATGCGAAGTATACACATGATGTGGTTTAAAAACAGGGACCATAAGTTGTGGTAGAAAATATTTGAGAGACCAAAAATGTGAAGCATACACATGATTCTAGTATATGAAAGATCCTAGAATTTCATCAAGAATCCTGATGATAGAGTCAATCCAGCAACATTACAGTGATAATTAGACTGTGTAACTAGTTCACTATACACAATCTATAATCTAGTTAGATATACCACAAAATCAAGATACAAATTAACTGGCCATGAGCTGTTTGTTCACTCTCACATTAAAGTAATTAACATTCTATAAATTTTATTTAATATGAACTTACATTTAGCAAATTAAGAGCCTGATATTAGTAAAAGAAGGCCAACTAAACTCAAATCTATAAGCAAATCAACAGTACCTTGATTGTCCTCCCACCAATCTCCAACTGGCTATTCAAGCTCTGAGCATTTTTTGCATCTTCAAGGCGGGCAAACTACAGTAAGCAAATGATACAATTAACTTTGCACGGCCCGAAACAAATGCAATGACCATATCATACATAGACCAATATATTATTAGATTAGAATCATAACCAAGTAGCAGCTGCAACTCTATTCATGAGTAGATAATTACAAGCAGTGTGAGATATTTGAGCTAAATTCGTTACATGCTTAATAAAGCTCATTTGTTCAGCCAAAAATCAAGTTCAAACTTCAAGTTAGACTTAACTTTTTATTGATCCAAGCTAAACTTTTGTACGCGTGATGTTCATAGCTCTCAAATATGGTGTGTGTGAACATTAGAAATTGTGATGTTGTTTATTACATATACCATGAGAATTGTATACCATTTATCTAAATCCAATTTTCAAGACTTGCTTCAAAAGATGAACCATCGACTTTCTTAAGAGAAAAATCATAACATCTCCATCATCAAAGATTTTATTTTCAAGCTTTACGTAATTTTATGTACTTCATTCACGATAGAATATTATGGCGTCATTAACACCCCAATACTCAGTTGGGTCCAAATTGAAGTTCTCCCTCAGTTTAATTCATTGAAAGCAGCTTCCACAAAAGATATTGACAACTAATCAATATAAGGATATTATAAAAAATAAAAATTGATACAAATAATTTGGTCAAATAGGTAACTATAAGATTCACCTGCACAAAGCCAAAACCTTTGCAATGCCCAATGTCATCAAGAGGCATCTGGACTAGCTCAACTTGACCAAATGCTTCAAACACCTAAACAAGCAAACATGAAAAAAAGAGTAAAGCAACTAATTAGAAGCAAAGATGGATATGAAAAAGTACCGTCATTCCAGACTTTCAAATAATTAAAAGAAGCATAAAAGCACTCAGTCCAGAACCTATCTCATTCTACTCTCCACAATGCATCATATCCATAAGGATCAATTTCCGTCTACCAGCTCTAGAGAATCAATCATAAAATGCACCAGCAAATTATCCAAGGACAAAACAAACAAGATGTGCTTACCCTACGAAGATCAGCTTCAGTAATACTGGAATGCAGATTACCAACATAGAGCCTTCTAGCACCCCCAGAATAAGGGCCTAAATTTCCAGAAGGCCCATTAGCAACAGATGCTGTAGACTGAACCAGATTCTTTTCTGCTTCTGATGGCTTCACCATCACTGGTTGACCAAGAAGAGGTTGACCTGAAAGGGCTATTGCCATGGGGACAGACATGACATTGTAAAACTCAATATACCTGAAAATGTGAAGGCAGAAAATAAAGTACAAATATAAGGACCTTTCATTAATTTATTAAATAGAATAACAATTCATAAATGACGTTGTGATGTCAATTTGATGGTTCAAAATGAGACTTTGAAGTAAATAGAATTAATAGGCACTGGCGCATATGTTAATTGTACTCAAGAATAAAATGGAACTAAAATGACTCGGTAGTGCTAATGGACCTAAAATGATGATTCAATAAAAAAATGCAACAACAAAAACGTTATAAAACCGCTTTTCTATTAGTGAGAAACACAATTGAATTTGTAATTCTAGGATCTCCGTTCCTAATATTATTATATTTCTTCATTTATGACAACAAAATCATATGAATGAAATCAACAGCATTATAAAAAGAATTGTGTTTAATTCCTTAAAAGGATTAAAGAATTAAATTTAATTAAGGAAAAAACCGAGGTGCATTTCCTTACGTGTTTTTCTTATGGTTCTTAAACTACCTGCAATTTTCTTAAATCCATAAATTTCTCAAAGATTGTTATAACCACGAAAAGAGTATTTTCAGTTAAGAACCATATGAAAAGCGCATAAGGAAATGCATCCAAGTTTTCTCCTTTCATTAAATACTCAATTTTATATCATATTATTAAAATATAAAAACAAATTAAAATGATAAAGGAAAAAAATTCAATAGAGTAGAAGAGAAAACTAAATCCCCACGTATTCAACAAAACATAAAGTAAATCATTACTTTGGTGAAAAAAATATAAAATTACATTACTGTACGTAGAAAACTTTGGTGAACAAAATATTCCGACAAAAGCTACATTGACTTGAATGAACTAACAATTTTTAGAATACCGGAAAATTAGAAATTCTACATATTTGGATCAGGGGCTAATATGACGCAGCAAATCTCCATGGCATTGTGCTAGATTTGATGTTATGAAATTAGAAAGAGAAACGCAAAGATTACTAATTAATAATTAACGTATTAAAATGGATTAGAATAGATATTTGTTCCTGGTAAGTCATATCCAATTGAAAGATTACATAATCCGAAAATATTTTAAGAATTAGATATCGAATCTTGTTATCTGATGCTTACCCAACACCTTTAGAACGTCTTGAATTGCGGTCCATAATCAAGCGAACATCTCGCACCTGGAAATAAATCAGTAATAGACCAGAAGGTTAAAGTTAAAGAACAAATGGCTTATTGAATGACAAAAAAGGGTGCAACAGTAAAAAACTCGTTAGTAGAGATATTATGATAACTCTAATATTTTACTTGCTATTGAAGTTTTCCAAACATGAGGCACCAGGGGATTGACTGGTGTGTAAAACTCTTTTTTTTGGTGGTGTCCGAGGTTTGAACCCCGGACCTTGCATATATTATGCATTGTCCTTACCAACTGAGCTAAGCTCACGGGGACAAGTGTGTAAAACTCTTTACACTAATGAATTAAAACTAAATTGTGAGTTATTGACGAGAATAGATTTTCTTCCAATGTTTCACCAGATAAATTGCAAAAATGCATTTCATGCCTTTCAAACCATATATTTCAAAGGTCAAAGGGACACGGATCATTTTCGGCTAATAACATACAACTTCCTTCTCATTTATTATACTCGAAGATCAATGCCAACTACAGTAACAGAAGAATTCAATTTTGATGTTGGCAAAGAAAGTAAATGGAAATATGGGAGACTATGACCTTGCCAGCCCTTGAGAAGAACTCGTAAACGTCTCTATCATCCGCTTTAAGAGAAATCTGTGAAAACGCTTTCAAGATTAGATCTGGCAGTAAATGTATGAATAAAACATATCATGTTATTACATTCCAGATGTACTGAAAATACCTGATAAGCAAACACAGTTCTTTGATCTCTTTCAGGATCAATCTCAGGTTCTGCTGCTTCTTCCTTTTTCTCTTTATGCCGTCTGCAAGATACAAAACACAATTATAGTCCAAGTTGTAGGAATACAAGAAAACCTTGGAGCAGTTTAGGTTTGAAAAAATAATAAAATATTTGTATAACAAATTATTGGATAAATAAACCATAGTTTCCCAACACAAATTTTCAGGTTCCTTAAATTTGCAACATGAGAGCAAATTGTCTTTATATGTATAAAGCCCGATTTCACTTGACAGTGGCCTGCATGGAACTAGGTTAAGTTAACATGAAATCCCGAGGCAACATAGTTTTGAATTGATGTCTTTGTTTCTTGAATTTAAAAGAATCAAACCTGGGAAATGATAATTAAAGGGAGTGTATGTTGTCCAATTGCTATTAACACATGATTTTGTACCTTTTATAAATAAAAACAAAAAAGATGTAAAAGGGCAACCCAGTGCAGTAGAGCTCCCGCATATGCAGGGTCCGGGAAGGGGTCCCTCACCAGCATTTCTGCAACAGAACAAGAATACCTGTTTTCTCTATCTCTATTTACCCTGTCACGACTCATCTCTCTGTCTCTGCTAGAACTACTTTTGCTTCGCTGAGAGGGCTCCTTCTCTCGATTCCTTCTATCTCTTTCAACATCCCGCTCTCCGTCTCTATCCCTCCTATCTCTCTTCCTATGTTCACCTCCATCTCTAGATTTCACATTCTCTAAATAATCATACTCCTCAAATTCCATCATAATTAATTGGATTGGATAATATCTGCAAATTACCAAGAATAATCGTATCAGATTATAACCTAATTTTACTATGTTGTTAGTCGGTTATAATTTTGTAAAATCTTGTATCACTAGACTGTGTGATGCACGGATTTATTAGAGTTTCATGTATAGGTATCAAATTGATTATATTATTAGAAACATTTAATTAAATACAATAGTGTTTTAAAAAACTAAATCGATTCATTAACTAACTATATGATGTATATATTCCATACCAAAAAAATAAAGAATATGAAATCAAACATATATATTCCCTAACTTGAAATGAGACATATATATATATTGCTTATAGAAATGATATAAGTGGCTATCTTAAAATAATGTAGACAATTTGTCAAAATTTAATCATGCATTAAGGTTCACTTATTACCTGTTGATATTCATTTACAAAATGATAATGATAACACCCATATAATCTACATTGGAAGTTATTAACTTTACATTATGTCTCCATTTGTAAAAAAATAAAAATAAAAATAAATAAACTTTACATTAGGTCTCCAAAAAGTCTAATCTATAGCACCAATTTTCTGCAAGAATTGAAAGAATCATGTGTGGGTTGTG